>Ga0129308_1000029_pt1 | contig 287547 bp, 265 predicted proteins | sample L827metagenome_FD_94440 | JGI IMG/M metagenome (GOLD analysis project Ga0129308, IMG submission 94440) | Ring-tailed lemur group fecal microbial communities from Wisconsin, USA - L827 metagenome | ecosystem: Host-associated > Mammals > Digestive system > Large intestine > Fecal | place: USA... | reverse complement strand
GCTGTGCTGTGCTGTGCTGTGCTGTGCTGTCTGATTATAAGTCATAGCGTTTCCCTCGTCAAGTCTTTTATTACATATATCTAAGAATATTTCTTATTTAATTCTAACATTTGTAGTTTTGATATCAAAATGATTTCAGTAGAATTTCATTTGTATCAGGCTTCTTACGTGAGGAAACAAAAAAAGTTCCAACACTTTTTACAGTGTTGGAACTTTTTACTTGTATTGACTTAAGAGCATTCCCTTAAGTGCTGTTTTTTGTTTAACTTTAATGCTGGCGAATCAAAGTGTTCTTGAAAGAATATTTATCCGCACGATAATAAGAAATATCGTATAAGATAGGACGAGCATCTAAGGCAAAAGCTGTGGAGTGTACGCGGAAAACCGGACTGTTCACCTTCACTTCCAGTAACTGAGCAAGCTCTTCGGTAGCCAGAATTGCTTCAATCTCTTGGTGCGAGTAGCCAATTTCTATTTTCTTCTCAATAATGGAAAAGAGAGATCCAGTCAGCTCTTTCTCTGTTGCTCCCGTGATTAATTGTTCTGCAAAATAGAGTTTTTCTAGAGTCATTGGCTCATCGTCAAGCAAACGCAATCGCTGTAATTCCACCAGTTCCGTTGTGTTATTCAATGCTTTTACAACTTCGTCTGGCACTTCCTTCAATTTTTTAAAATTCAGCAGACGGGTTTGCCCAACTTTTCCCATAGCTTCTGCTGCTTCGGTAAAGGACTTCAACCCCATGCCTCCGCTTTGAATCTTGGGTTGTTCAATCACATAAGTGCCTTTTCCTTTTTTCTTGATCACAATCTGTTTAGTCATCAAATCTTCCATGGCTTTACGGACAGTCAAACGGCTCACGCCAAATTCCAATGCCAAATCATACTCGGAAGGAAGTTTTTGAGCAGACACATACGTACCTTGCTCAATTCTTTTTTCTATTTCTTCAGAAACAACTAAAAACTTAGCTTTGCTTTCTTTTCGTTCAATATTCATTACCCTTATTTTATCACGCTTATCTTCTTTTTTAAAGTTTCTTATTGACAGAGCCTCTCGATACTTTCCATGTAAATTTCCACCATTTGTTTAAGATGCTCAATGTTTATATATTCATTTTCCTTATGGGCAATTCCTTTTTCACCTGGAAAAGATGGACCAAAAGCCACAATGTTCGGCATTGACCGCGCATAAGTCGCTCCTGTCGTTGTGACAGGTTGACCATTTAACCCTGTCACTTTTTCATAAATGCTCGATAGCTCTTGTATTTCTTGCTTCGTCTTGTCAACATAGGTTCCGGGTAGACTGCGGATAATGTTGATGCTTGTGCCTTCGTAAAGATTCTCGCTTAGAGCATTAATGACCTGCTCTTCGGTCACAGTCACCGGATAGCGAATACTAAGCGACAGACGAATGCCATTGTTTTCTCTTTTGATTTTGTATGGCGTAAGTATTAAACGCCCGCTTTCTTGATCCGAAAAGGCAATACCTATTCCTTGACCAAAATGTTTTTCATGAAAGCTCTGTGTGAGCCATGAGAAATAGTCCCTCAGCTCCTTATTTTCTAAATTATTTTGAAGCACACTTGCCAAGGCGGTAATTGCATTTTTTCCTAATTCTGGCGCATTGCTTGGTGTCCGCAATCCTTTGGCACTATAAGTCTGATATCCACCAGAGAGCTGAATGTCATCAGGAACAAAGTCTTTAGCCATCTCACCATGAAAATCACCCAATGTATCCAGTACACCGTGAGCAAATCTTGTCGTCAACTCAAGAGCAACAACGCCCCGCTCCCCGTAAACTACTGGGAACTTGCAATCCGGTGTAAAACCAAAAACGGGGGCCTTTTCTTCGGACAAATAAAGGGGCACATCCGCTGATCCGCTTTCTTCATCAGTTCCAAAAATAATGCGTATCGGCAGACGAGGTTTGAAATTTCTTTCCTTTAGTAATTTCAAAGCAAATAAACAGGACAGGATGGGTCCCTTATTGTCTAACACACCTCGCCCATAGAAATAGCCTTCACGCTCATCAAGCTTAAAGGGAGACGATAACCAGCCTTGCCCATCCGCAGCAACCACATCAAGGTGACCAACCACTCCGATATATTCCTCACCTTCTCCTAATTGAGCATAGCCCATGGCATCTTTGATGATTTGGGTTTGTAAACCGTAAGTTTTAGCTTTTCCTATGACATAATCTAACGCTTGACGGGCTTCAACTCCAAAAGGCGCTCCAGCTTCGGCCCTCCCTTTGACGCTGGGAATTGCGATTGCTTCTTTTAACAGCGCAACATACTCTTCCCAATTTTGTTCAATTTCTGTCCTATACATTTCTTACCTCTTTAGAATGCTCTTCTGTTTAAAAAACGAACTGCTTATATGCTTCACGTGACTTATTGTTTTCTTTTGCTTGTAAAACTTTACAAATGGCCTTATAAGATTCGTTGAGTCCTACGCCACCTTTTTTAGGCATTTTTACAATATCAATGGCTTCCTTGTAAGCCGAAATTAAAGCCTGGTTCTCTTCGGACATGGCACAGACTACTTTGAGAGATGTATCTTCTTGTATATCTTGAGCAAGCTCCAATGACATTTTGGAAAACTCAGGGTAGTTAAAAGAAGGTCCGCAAATTACACCCTCAATATTAAGGCGTTGCAACATCCCTTTGATCTTTCTTTGAACAACATCTGGTGCTTCCCTATATGTCTGTTCCCCCATGTAAATCGTAACCAGCAAATTTTGTTCATGCTCAGCAAGCAAGGGTTTCAAAGTCACCCCTGGTCCAATCACTTCTTTTGTAGCAGTAAGTGGAACTTTTACATCATCCTTTGTCCCCATTCCTGCTTGAATTTGATTTAAAATCATTACAAGTCTCATTCTATCCTCCTATAGGTTATCAAAGCTCAACATTTCCTCAGTAATAGCTTCTAATTCTGCATCAGCAGCTTGACGTTCTTCATTCATGTATTGTACATCCATAATTTTTATAAAAGGAATATAGATGAATACACCAATAATAAGCAAAACGAGCTGCAAAAGTGCTCCGGCCCAGTTGGTTGCCAAGAAGCCTGAAATAATAATCGGCGTCGTCCACGGAATCAAAACACCGTTGGTGATCGGCACAAGATGAAGGTTCATCATAATATAAGAAACAATAATATTAAAAGTTGGGACTAAGACAAAAGGAATAAAAATGAGAGGATTGAGTACAATAGGGAGACCAAAAATAATCGGCTCATTTATCCCAAATATTCCGGGTACTAAAGCAAGCTTACCTAACTCCTTAATCCGTTTTGAACGGCAAACAATTAACATCGCAATTAATAAAGAAAGTGTTGATCCAGCGCCTCCAAAGGTTGCAAATAAATCTTGAAATTGAGCGTTTACAATATGAGGTGCGCCGGTACCATTTTTAAAGTATTCTACATTTTCGAGAGAAAGCGTCAGAAGGATAGGATTAAAAACCGCACCAACGACTGAACTTCCGTTGACCCCGAAGAACCAGAAAACATGAAGAAAGATATAAGCAATAATCATTGCCCATACTGTATCTCCCAGATGAAGCAAGGGGATTTGTAAAAAGTTAAAAACTAAATCGAAAGCATTTGTTCCAAAAATGTTCAATATCAAGTTTAGTGCAAAAAAGATGAGCATAACAAAAGCGCCTGGAATCAAAGCAGCAAAGGAGTCTTCAACCATTGGTGGTACACCTTCAGGCATTTTGATGACCCATTTTCTGTTGACAGCAAATTGATAGAGATTGACAGAAACAAAGGCACAGATAATCCCGATAAAAATACCTTTTGCTCCGACCCAAGAAAGGGGGAGAGCTGTTAAGGTAGCCGATACAGGGTTTGCCATGCCCTCGACGGTCACTTCTCCGGTAACAGAGTATGGCATCAGAAGAAACCATGACATTAAGGTCACTGCCGCTCCAAAAATAGGATTTGCCTTAATTTCTTTCGCAAAAGAATAACCTATTCCCACAACCGCAAACACAGCCATAATCGTAAAGGTCGCATCAGCAGGTTTGGTAATCATTTCAGCTAAGGTCGTCCCTGTCTTACTGTTAATAACCGTGGTTTCCAAAAAATTAATCCATTGAGGAATAGGAAAATTTGCTAACAGTAAAAAGAAAGATCCCGCAATCAATAGGGGTGTTGAAACGAGGAAGCCATTTCTTATTGCGATAAGATACTTGTTACGTCCTATTTTTTCAGCCAGGGGCAACATAATTTTTTCAAGCTTTGAAAACATCAATTTCTCCTTCTACCTATTTGATAGGTGCTTTAATTCTTGCTTCGTAAGCATCTAGCCATTCTTGGCTAATGGGTTCGATTTTTGTTTTGTGATTGGCTGCTGGATGTGCAATGAAGATGCTTGGCTCTTGTTTGTGGGTAGCCACACTAAAGGTAAATTCTACATTAGTTGCCACGCCCCAGTTTCCTTCTTTATCCAGTGCCACGAGTGAAAAAGCTCCTGCTTTGCCATATCTTTCTTTCAATTTATCTTCAAAAGAATACACCGCCTGATCGCAGGCCTCTTGTGGCGTATGGCCCTCAGACATGAGCCGAACGATTTCATAAGATAAAATTCCTTTCATCAAGTCTTCACCAAGTCCTGTGGCTGTAGCCCCTCCAACCTGACTATCGACATAAAAACCGGAACCTGAGAGTGGAGAATCTCCAACCCGGCCAGACTTTTTCATGAAGAGACCAGAACTTGAAGTTCCTGCGACCATTTTTCTACTGCTGTCTAAGGCAACCATACCTACCGTATCATGTCCGTCATAAGCTGAAAGACCTGTGCGCTTCATTTCTTCTAAACGTCGCTCCCATATTTTTTTGGCGCGTTCTGTCAACATTTTTTTCTGCTCAAAGCCGGCTTCAATGGCATATTGCCTTGCCCCTGGGCCAACCCGCATACTGTTAAACTTTTCCTCTGATAAGGCTTTTGCTACTGCTATGGGATTTGCAATATCTGTAATACCTGCCACTGCTCCAATTTTAAAGCTGTCTCCATCCATGTAAGCAGCATCCATTTCTAAAATTCCTGCTTCATTTGGTAGTCCGCCATATCCGACAGACTTATAATAAGGATAATCTTCAACCTCTTTTATCGCTTCTTCTAATGCTTCTCCGGCCTCTCTTCCTTTGCTCAAAAGCTCTTGCGCTTTGCAGACCCCATCATGAGCCATTCGCCACGTTGCAATAATTCCCCACATAAATGCTCCTTTTTTATTTTATATACAATCCAGTATATACTATTTGTATACATTGTAAATTAAACGCTTACATTTGTCAAGGTACAAATAAAAAAATAGAGAAAGACCAATGCTTCTCTATTTTTATATTATCCTTGATTATAGATATTTAATGCCTCTAGGAACACTTGACCATACTTTTTCAACTTCACTTGACCTACACCGGAAACTTCTAAAAAAGTCTCTTCGTCTAAAGGCATAATTCTTGTCATGTCTTTCAATGAAGCATCGGAAAATATCATAAAGGGAGGAACGCCTTCTGATTTGGCAATGTCAAGACGTAATGTACGTAATTCTTCAAATAACTCCACATTAAATGTACCACTGGTTGCAGCTTGTTGCTTATTAATACTTAATGCCGCACGTCGCCAGACCTGTTCTCTCCCTTGTAGAACAGCTATCCCACGCTCAGAAACCCCAAGTAAGGGAAACTTGCCTGCGGAGACAGATAAGTATCCTTCTCCCGCTAAAAAGTCAATCAGTTCTCCAACTGCTTTTTGCGAATACCCCTTCATTATGCCAAAAGTTGAGAGTTTTTCAAAATTCCACCGCGCCAAGTTTTTATTTTTAGAGCCCACTAAAACTTGTGCGACTGCTGTTTTTCCAAAACGTTGCTCCATTCGAATAATACAGGACATAACTTTTTGAGCATCAAGCGTAACATCGGTACGCTCCCGGTCATCTAAACAATTTGAGCATTTATGACAGTCCTCTCCCACATCTCCAAAGTACTGCAAAATATAGCCTTGCAGGCAGGTTTCGGAACTGGTATAGGCTTGCATCTGTCTGAGCTTTTCGTATTCTTGCTCCTTATGCTGCTCACTCCCTTCCCCTTGCTCAATCAAGAAGTTTCTGAGCCGAACATCGTTGGGCGAAAATAATAAGATAGCATCCGAATCAAGCCCATCTCGTCCTGCACGACCTGCCTCTTGATAGTAGGCTTCAATAGTGGCAGGCATCCCATAATGGATCACAAAACGAACATTGCTCTTATTGATTCCCATTCCAAAAGCATTCGTTGCCACCATAATGGGAACTTCATCATAAAGAAAATCTTCCTGATTTTTTTGACGTTCTAACTCTGATAGACCAGCATGATAACGTTTAGCAGGAAAATTATTTCGGTTTAACCATTCCGTAACTTCTTCTACTTCCTTACGTGTGTTGGCGTAGATAATACCAGATTCGTCTGCATGTTCTTTTAGGTAGGACTTTAAAAAATCGCGTTTATCTTTTCCTTTAACAACTTCAAAGCGTAGGTTTTCGCGTAAAAAACCTGTTTTAACAGTATTACCTTCAGAGATTTGTAATAAATCTTGAATATCTGCTGATACCCGAGGTGTGGCTGTAGCTGTTAGTGCTAAAAGTGTGGGCGAAGTAGGCAAATCAGCCAAACGTTTCGCAAAAGTAACATAAGAAGGTCTAAAATCATGCCCCCATTGGGAGATACAGTGTGCTTCATCAATTGCAACCAAGTCAATAGGAAGGTGCTGCAAAAAATAGTTAAAAGATTCTAATTCAAACCGTTCAGGCGCAACAAACAAGATTTTAACCTCGCCATTTTCAATCTGTTGCATTCGGAAATAAGTTTCTTGCTCATCGACTGTCGAATTAATAAAAGTTGCTGGTATATTTGCAATATTTAACTGATCCACCTGATCCTTCATCAGAGAAATTAAAGGCGAGACCACAAGTGTAACGCCTTCTTGTAAAAGGGCAGGTAATTGATAGCAAATGGATTTCCCTGCTCCTGTTGGCAATATCCCCAGCGTATCTTTTCCCTGTAGAACTTGCTCTATTATTTGTTTTTGACCTTGACGGAAACTTTCATAGCCAAATATTTCCTTGAGTTTTGCTTCTAAATTCATCTTTTCCTATTATACGTTTAATACGAAAAAAATTCACGAACAAAAGTGAATTTTTTTCTTTTATTTTTAGCATACCTTAAATTTTTGTCTTCGTCAAAAGTAAGGAATTCAAAATTACAGAAACACTTGATAAGCTCATCGCTGCTGCTGCAATCATTGGATTGAGTAATCCAAAAGCTGCCAATGGAATGCCAATAATATTATAGATAAAGGCCCAAAAATAATTTTGTTTTATTTTTCTTAAGGTTTTTTGAGAGATTTTAAATAGATCGAGTAATTTATGGATTTTCCCACCCATAATGGTCACATCTCCTGCTTCCATCGCAATGTCTGAACCTGTTGCCATGGCAACTCCTACAGTACTACTTGCTAATGCAATAGCATCGTTGATTCCATCACCTACCATGATGGAATGTGGCGTTTCTTGGACAATTTTAGCCTTATCTTCAGGTGATAGGTTGCTTTTCACTTCATCCAAATTGACAATTTCTTGGATTTTTTTAGCAGAATCTTCATTGTCTCCTGTCAACATCACCGTTTTAATACCAGCTTTTTTCAGTGCTGCTACAGTTTGCACGCTTTCTTGTTTAATAGAAGATTTAAAGGTTGCAGTAGCTCTATGGCTTACATCATCTGCAAGATAAATAACAGTATCTGTGCTTGATGTGACATCATACCCCTGCTCTTGCATAAGTTTTGCATTCCCTGCATAATATTGACGCCCATTTATTTCTCCCGAAAGTCCACGACCCGCAATTTCTTTAAGGTTTTCTACCTCATAGATTTCCTCAGCTTTTACAGCTTGAGCTAGCGGATGATGCGAATGACTTTCTAAACTTGCTAAAATTTTAAATGCTTCATCGTTACCCTCAAACTGAGACAACTCAAATTCACCTGTCGTGATCGTACCTGTCTTATCAAAGAAAACTGTTGTAACGCTATTCGTCAGTTCCAAAGCGTTGGCATTTTTCAGCAGTAAACCATTCTTAGCCGCAAGTCCTGTTCCTGAAATAATGGCGGTTGGTGTTGCTAAACCAAGTGCACATGGGCAAGCAATAACTAAAGTTGCCACAGCATGCATAATGGCAGTCAATAATGTTCCAGTAAAGGCCCATGTTGCTACAAAAGTCACAAGTGAAATCACCAAAACGATTGGAACAAAGACATTTGAGATTTTATCCGCAAATTTTTGGATATCTGGTTTTGAGGCTTGCGCTTCTTCCATCATTTCAACCATTCGAGAAATGGTTGAATCGTTAACATCTCGAACTACAACAGCCTTAATGGAGCCGTCTAAATTCACGGCCCCTTCAAATAAGGTATCATCATCCCCCTTGACGACAGGTAAAGATTCGCCAGTCAAGTGACTTTCATCAAAAGACGCTTTACCTTTAAGGATCATCGCATCTAAAGGTACTTTTTCTCCTGGATAAATTTGAATGACATCACCGATTTGGACCTCTTCAAGCGGGCGCTCTCCATCTGCTGTGTGAACCATTTTGACCCTGCTGCTCATCAAACTCGTGATTGCCTGACTTGTTTTTTCCTTGGCATTGTGCTCAAGGACTTTTCCTAAAACAACTAAGGTGATAATTACCATAGCTGATTCAAAATTCAAAGCATTCTCTTGTCCTAAAAATACCGCTAAAATTAAACTCGAAAAATAAGCAACGCTGGTTCCAAGTGCTACAAGAACATCCATATTGGCATTCCCATTTTTTAATGCATGATAGGCCCCCACATAAAAGCGCCAACCAATAACAAACTGAACCGGTGTGGCAAGAATGAGTTGTAAAACAGGATGGTGTAAAAACATTAAATAATGTGTGCCCAACACCCCTTCAAACATAGCAAGTACTAAAGGCAGAGTCAAAATTACGGACACGAGCAATGACAATCGTAAATTACGATTCCTTCGACGTGCTTGAGCTGCAATTTTTTCTTGATGCGCTTTATCGTTTACAATAGCACCATAGCCTACCTTTTCAACTATATTGATCACATCTTGATCACTAATGCTATCATCAAAAATAACTTTTGCTTTTTCGGTTGCTAAGTTGACCGTCGCTTCTTGAATTTTATTCGAGTTATTCAATGCTTTGGATACGGTATTCACACAATTTGCGCAAGTCATACCCGTGATGACAAAGTTTTGACTTCTCATTTTCTACTCCTTTATTAAATTTACAAATGTAAACAATACATTCCAGAGAAAACTGCCCCTAAGGACAGCTTTTTTATTTTACTAATTCGTAGCCGGCTTCTTTAACAGCTGCTGCTAAATCTTCTACTGGTGTTGTCGCAGCATCAAATTTCACAAGTGCTTCATTCTTTTTTAAAGAAACTTTTGCGGATTTTACACCAGCAAGTCCTTCGAGTGCTGAAGTCACATGCATGGCACAGTGGTCACAAGTCATACCTTTAATTACGAATTTTTCTTTTTCCATTCTCTCTCCTCCATATTAGCTGACGTGTTGGCAGCTGCAAGAATTAAAATTTTCTAAACAAGTACAAGTTGTTTCTTGAACTGTTTCTTTATTTTTTAACGCTTCTTGTAAACTTGCTACATCTTCTGAAGTTAAGTTTGACAAGGCGATCATATCGGCTAAGAGCTTCACTTGTTTTGTTTCACAAACTTTTTCAAGTAAAGACTGTCCCATCATTTGAATAGCTGTACATTCTGCCATTAAAGGACGATAAACAAACTTACGCCCTTCTTTTTCAGTACTTAGCATTCCCTTTTTCACGAGGCGCCCCAGCAAGGTTTTAACTGTTGCTAGAGACCAATCCAAATCGGGCGAAATTTGACAAGAAATCTCATCAACTCGTGCTTCGCCGAGCGACCATATAACACGCATAACAATCAATTCTGCATTTGATATATTAAATTCTGTTTCGTTCATTGGCGCTCCTTACTTTATTTTTACTACAACTATAGTTTACAACTGTAAACTATAAATGTCAAGTCACAACTCTGTATTATAAATAAAAAAACCCTTTAAGGCAAGTATTGACTTTCAAAAAGGATCTTTTATCTTCAATATTATTATTTTCCGTCACCAAAGATGCGTTCCATAATTTCGCGGCCTGTTGGTGTTGCAGCAAGGCCCCCTTCACCCGTTTCACGATGCGCAGAGGGTAATGAGCGTCCTACATTGTACATACATGTAATCACTTCATCCACTGGTATAACTGTTTTAACACCAGCTAAAGCCATATCTGCGGAAATCATGGCCTGAGAAGCACCCATAGCGTTACGGTGGACACAAGGAATTTCTACTAAGCCTGCAACAGGGTCACAAATCAAGCCCAACATGTTTTGGAGTGTCAAGGCTAAAGCTATTCCGGCTTGCTCGCCCGTACCTCCAGCCATGATGACCAAAGCAGCTGCAGACATGGCCGATGCCGATCCAACTTCTGCCTGACAGCCTCCTTCAGCACCAGCAATTGTTGCATTGTTTGCGATTGCTAAACCAAAAGCACCTGCGGTAAAGATAAACTCTACCTGTTGGTCATGTGTAAGCCCTAACTTCTTCGTTGCTGCGGAGAGTACACCAGGTAGACATCCAGCTGAACCAGCCGTTGGTGTCGCACAAATAAGCCCCATTTGAGCATTGACTTCATTTACAGCTACGCCATCACGTGCCGCCCCTAAAATGACATCGCCGGATATTGCTTTCCCTGCTTTAATGTATTCATCCATTTTCTTGGCATCGCCACCTGTAAGTCCTGTTGTTGACTTATTTCCAAGTAGTCCTTCCTCAATTGATGCCATCATTGTCGCTAAGTTATGTTCCATCATCTCAATGATTTGTTCACGACTCGCGCCTGTTTGTTCTATTTCTTCTGCAATCATCAATTCAGCAATTGATGGATATGCTTTTGCATCTTCAAGCAGTTCTTGTACATTTGAAAACATAATTACCCCTTATTTAAAGAAATTTACAGCAGAAAGTTTCGGAATGTGTTTCATTTCCTCAAAAGCTTCTTCGACATCGAAACTGTCTACTTCCATAATCATGATTGCTTTTTCACCTTTAGCTTCACGTGTCAAATTCATTTGAGCCACGTTAATATCATGCTTTTCAAAAATAGCGCCGAGACGCGCCAAGATACCTGGTGCATCTTGATGAACAATAACAAAGGTTGGCATCCCTGCTGAAATAGAAATGTCGAAACCATTGAGTTCAGTCACTTGAATCAAGCCCCCGCCAATAGAAATCCCTGTGACACTCATGTCACGGTCTCCTTTTTTTAAAATCAAACGCGCTGTATTAGGATGATCTGCCTTGTCTTCTGGGTGCGGCACATATGTCACTTCCATCCCTTCTTCGTGGGCAATGCGTGGTGCATCACGTAAACGAGGATCATCAGGATCCATCCCTAATACACCGGCAACCAAAGCGACATCTGTTCCATGTCCACGATAAGTTTTGGCAAAACTCTCATACAAATGAATTTCAACCTTCTCGGGTAATTCGCCAAAAATTGAACGAATAATCTTTCCTATACGGGCAGCACCTGCAGTGTGGGAACTACTGGGACCAACCATGACAGGGCCAATAATGTCAAATACACTTTTGTAACGTAAATTTTCCATATTTCCTCCGCAACTTTGCTTAGCAAAGCTTTTCGCTGGAACTTTTTATATTCCAACGAAACAATTTATTCTTAAAATCATTATAACACTAATACGCTTTCATATCTATATAAAACTAGACCTTTAGCAAAAAGATAAGTTTGCTAATTTTCCCATTTTACATGGACTTTTCAGACTATTCTCTCATGATTAAAAAAACAAAAAAAGACATTTTTTCCTCATTTCTCACCAATAGTTTGTGATATAATAAACTTTAGAAAAATAGAAAGAGAGATTTCAATGAAATTCAATCACAAACCTCTGAATCTTTATGTAAATTTCAAAGAATCTGCTGAAAAATTTCCCAAAAGTCGTTTTATTTTCGATAAAAAGTTAAACGCTTTCCCAGAATTAGAGCTTGAGACAAGTTATCAAAGCGTTCACGAAGCAGTCTTACAAAAAGCTTATAATTTGGCAGCTTTGGGAATTAAAAAAGAAGACAAGGTCATCATTTTTAAATCAAGTGCTTTTGACACTTACCTTCTTGCTGTTGCTGTGTCTTATCTGGGGGCTGTGCCTGCAATGATTTCCCATCACTTTTCTTCACCCGTAATGGACACTCTTGCTGCACGTCTTGAAACCCCTTGGCTCATTTTCGATGAGGATACAGCTTCTGTCGTTCAGGAATTGAACAATGTAAAGGAAGACCACAAACTCTTGGTCTCTGACTTTGCTTCACTGACTAATAGTCCTGAGGTAAGTAATCAACAATTAGCTACGGATGAGATTGCTTATCTCACACATACCTCAGGTACCACTGGGATTCCGAAACTGATTGCGCACTCTGCTCAATCTATGGGCTGGCGTTGGGTCTTGCAACGTACAGTGATGGACTGGATGCCAGACAAGTCTTCACTGTTAGCCTTCCATATTTCACCTGTTCATTCTCGCTTTAACATTGGTATATCATCAGCCATGACATTTGGCTTTGATCTTATGCCACTTTCTAATTTAGAAAAAAATACTGTGCTGACCATGTTTGAAAAATATCGTCCTACGGCTTTTGAAACACACCCAAATCATTTTGTTCGTTTGGCAAATGTTGTGAAAGAAACTCCCGAGGCCTTTGCATCTATCCGTTATCTCCACTCAACTTTTGATGCAATCAATAAAGATACGATGCATACTTTCCTCGCTGCTTCTCAAGAGGAAAATCCTGTGTTCTTGCAAATCTATGGTCAGTCTGAGTGCGGCCCAATGATTTGGAAAAAGCATCGCCTTAGTACTTTACCCACTACAAACGCACGTGAAATGGGCATCGGTATGCCTGGACTTTCCCAAGCGCGTGTCACAGATGCTAACGGAAATGTGCTGCCTGCTGGTACACCTGGTCATATTCATTTTCTCTCTAAAGGGCGTGCCCTCACTTATTATAAAGAGGACAGTCGTTTTGCTGAAGAAGTTTATGGCGACTGGTGGGATACAGGTGACTGGGGGATTATGGATGAAGACGGTGTGCTCTTCCTTTATGATCGTCAAGTCGACCTCATCGACAAGGTGGAGTCAAACTTAGCCATTGAAGATCTCCTCCTCGATCAACATGACTTCCTTGACGAAGTAATTATTATCCGTGATGCTGCTGGACATCCTCAACCTATTTTGGCGCTTTCCGAAGGTAAAGAGATGGACTGGAAAGCTTGGTGGACCTCCATCGTTGACATGCCCTTCCTAAATGAACCGCTTCTTATGGACTATGATGCAATACCTCGTACAGCAACAATGAAAGTTCAAAGACTGGCTCTTGAACGTGAACTTGCGACAGCTAAAAAATAAATATCATATAAAAAAGGTAGTGACAAAGAGGGAACTACCTTTTTTAAGTTATTTTGTCACTGCTTGCCACAGCAAGGACAAAAGGAGAGAAACAGCATAAGAACTATTAAATAAAACCATATTTTTTAAAGAATAAGCAAAGCTATGAGGCGCAGGAACTTCTGCGGCATGTTGTTTCAAGTTCTTCTGAATTATCGGAAAGGAAAGAAAAGTCAATAGTGTTGGCCATTCAAAAATTCCAATGAAAAACCCTAAAATAATGAAGAAATATGCACTGTACATAAGCAATTGAAAAAGTTGAATACCTTGCTTACGTCCAATATAATAAACTAAAGTATAACGATGGTTTTTAATATCTGTATCCAAATCACGCAAGTTATTAGCCAGCATAATATTTGCAATCGTAAAGACTAAGGGTAAACTCGCAACAACCATTGCTATAGCACCCATTATATCTCCAGAAAGCGCAAAAGAATTTGCCGCAAAGTTGAGATCAAGTTTAAAGATAGGTTTTTCTGCACTATTGATGAGGACCACCATTGCAAAGATTCCAAATCCCATTGTTCCCCCAGAAAATATTTCACCCAATGGCATACGAGAAAGAGGAATCGGACCATAAGTATAAAAAACGCCGATAAAGAAGACGATGCCCCCCAATACCAAAAAGAGCCAGCCCGTAAAATAAGCCAACAGGAAACCCAAGCACAGGCTTACCACGACCATGAAAATTATCAAATTTCTGACAAAATGTGGCGATAGATTCGCTTTACCAATAATATTTTCTTGTTTTTGATAATTTTCATCTTTGGCTTTTTTAAAATCTTGATAATTGTTAATCGCTGTTACCGTCATATCAAAAATAAGCATGGCCAGTAAAAAAAGAATCGATAGGCCAAGATTAAATGTTTTAAAATAACTCAGACTGAACAATAAGCCAATAATATAGGGAAATATACTGGCAATTTTGGTTTTAATTTCGACAAGTTCTAAAAATGTTTTAAATGTCATAAAGCGTTTGGGATTTCCTTCACTATGATTTCTTTGGTTTCCAAGTAATTAAACTTCCTAGATGTTTAATTCTTCTTATAATGCCCATCTTTTACAGACAGCATGAACATTCTATATTATAGCTGATAAATGCTCAAGAATCAATTTCAGAAGGAATTTATCAGAAATAAAAAAATAGCTCTAACGAGCTATTTTTTTATTAACGTCCTTTATAAATTGAACGAGATTTACCATACCATACGTGGGTAAGTATTTTTTGAATCCAAGGTTGAACCCATTTATCTAAACCAAATGCGCGTCCTGAACCGTTCATTAAAGCAATTGCTACTGGAATAAACCAGATGTTTACCCAGAAAAACATACCAGAAAGGGCGAACATCACTGTCAATGCAGCAGTTACAGCTGATGCAATCCAAGTAAAGAGACCAAAGATAATAGCAAGAGCAAGTAAAACTTCAACGATAGACATGAATTTTTGCATGAACAATGCAACGTCACGATTTGGAATCATGAACTTAAAGATAGGTTCCATCCAGTGTGGTACTTTTTCAAGTACTGGCATTGGCTCTGTACCGTAAGCATATGAGAGACCCCATTCTGTCGCTTTGTGAGCCGCTTCTGCACCACCACTGGCAGCAGCACCAGTTGCACCAGCAGCAGCATCGGCTGCTTTAGTTGCAGCTTCACCTGTTGCGCCAGCAGCAGCATCGGCATGTTTAGGCACTTCTTGCAACCAAGCAAATGGGAATTTCAGATCGTCTGTGAACCAAGAACCTTTACCAAACCAAGTTGTAGGGTTAAAGAGTTGACCTTCTCCAACAATTTTCTTCATTGCTTCAGTCAACCAAACAAGACCGTAGAAGATACGAAGTGGCACAGCCCAGAGTACGTTACCTAAGCGTGAAGTATGACCACGCATGAAGTTACGGTCATCTTTTGTACGGAAAACTTCATCCAAAGCATAGCGCCAGAAATAATGAGCAGAACGAATTTGCAATGTGTAGATAAAGTAAACGATGTTTTTCATCAACATTGCCCAGAAGCCTGTCAAACGCATGCTTCCGACTTTAGCAACACCCCAAGTTGATCCGATAGAAACCATTGTTCCTTGGTATTTGCTTTCGTGTTTATGTTTGCTTCCACCGTTAATATCTGCGATGATATTTGAAGCTGCTGTGTGAGCTGTTTGCTCTGCTGCTTCAACGATTTGTGGTGTTGGGCGACCTGTATCAGGTTCGATATAACCTGAGACGTCTCCAGCTACATAGATACCTTTATCTTCAAAACCAACTGCTTCCATAAATTCGTTGGCTTGGAGACGGTGGCCACGTTCTGTTTCATTAAGATTAGTCTGCGCTGCTGTATTCCCTTGAACACCTGTTGTCCAGATCAATGTGTGCGTTGGAATTTCTTTTGAAACTTTTTCTTCGTCTCGTCCACCAACATTTACTTTGATGTGATCTTCTGCAACTTCAACGATACCGTGGTTTGTCAACACATTAACATTTTTCTTTTCAAGATATGCGTGTGCACGGTCTGCTTGTTTGCGGTCCAATGTGTTCAAGATTGTTGGCATCATTTCAACAACGTTGATTGTGATTTCTTCCTCAGGAATTTTCCAATCTGTTGAAACTTTCTTACGCCAGTCAATCAATTCACCAGCCATTTCAATCCCTGTGAAACCTGATCCTGCAACAGAGATTGTCAAAAGTGCACGACGTTTTTCATCGTCAACTTCTGTTGAACCATATTGAACAACAGTTTCAAGTTGACGTTTGATACGCATAGCATCTTCGAGTGACCAAAGAGTGAAACCGTGTTCTTTAACACCAGGTACTCCAAAGTCATTAGGTTCACCACCAAGAGCAACTACAACATAGTCATAGTCATAGCTTCCTTGTTCAGTGATAACCTTCTTGTTATCTTTATCAAGACTGACAACAGCATCAGTTACAAGGCTCACATTTTTACGTTTTCCCAAAAGTTTTTGGAAGTCATATTGAACTGTTGTGAATGGCACACGTCCAGCTGCAACTTCATGAAGTTGCGTCATAGATGTATGATAACTATGTTTGTCAATCAAAGTGATGTCAGCATTCGCTTTAAGCTTTTTCGAAAGCTCACGTGTTGCATGAACTCCAGCAACACCACCACCGATGACTACGATTTTTTTCTTAGTCATTTAAAATCGGTCTCCTACTAGTAATATAATAATGAAAAAAATTTCCATCTAACATTATATCGCTTTCATGCTGCTTTGTAAAGTCCGACATTGCGCTTCTTCTAAGTAAGCGGACAAATAAAAGTGAGTTGACGAATTTACACATGTCCTTTCCTATTTTTAAAGTCAAAGTTAAAAGTTTTATGGAAGTACATAACTTCTTTTTAAGCTGGATTGCTGCATATCGCCATAGTTATGTAGTACAATAACTTTATGAAGCTTACATTTGATGATACTATTACTCAGCGCCTACTCGCGCTTATTGAAGATGAACCTGCTGACTTTGTCTTAGACTTTGATCATACTTTAAGTAATGAGACACTCTTAAGCAGTTGCTGTGGCATTACACGTTATCGTATTGTTGCCGTTAACAAAGGAGAAGTTCCTAAAGTTTTTGATGGTAAAATCAGCTCACCTTTAGGTGATTTCTACTGCAAAGCTTGGGGGATGATGTATTTTGATGAAAACATGCGTGTCCGTGTTACAGCAAATCATTTGATTGAGATTATGGGCGATGGCGAAAAGATTGCCCCACACATTGAAATTGTTGACTATCGTCACCAATAAATAGTTATCTTATTTTATCCAAAACACAGAATTACTGTGTTTTTTCTTAAAATAATTGACAGAGTTTTCTAATGATATTACAATAAAAGGAACTACTTTATATCAATTTACCCGAAAGGACAACTCGCCCATGGGAAAAATAAAAATCAACTGGAACCTTTGGCTTAACGGACTACTTTTTTTCGTTGTGCTTTTCTTACTTTTTAATGTCATTTCAAACATTAACCCCATTACAAAAAGCATTGGTAATTTTTTACAAATTCTCTCTCCTCTTTTTCTCGGCGCAATCTTTGCGTACTTTTTAGATAAACCTATTAAAAAGCTTAGCTTGCTTTTTAATCGTTTAAATGTAAAATTTATCCAACATCATGCGAGAAAAATTAGTATTTTTATCACTTATATGATTTTCTTACTTCTCCTCTTTTTTGTTCTTTATTATCTATTTCCGATTGTCGTTCGTAACTTGCTAGAGTTTCTCCGCTTATTACCGACCATTTACCAAAATGTTTATCAATGGCTCAGCAGTAACCAATTTCAAGAGTTAGATAATTTTTTACAAATCGAGGACTCTATTCGCTCTTTTGTAAATGCGTTTAGTGCACAAGATGCTGCGCGTTATATTACCAGTGGCATTGAATCTCTGAGCACTTTTACTTTCACACTTGCTTCGCAAATTTTCCGAATTGTCGTTGGCATTATTATTTCAATCTATCTTCTGCTCTATAAAGAAAGTATCCTGCAGATTGTCTCTAGGTTCGGAAAAATTTCTACTAAGCAAGAACATCTGAAGGCAGTGAAATATTATCTTCGTCAGACAGATCTTATCTTCTATAAATTTATTTCCACACAATTTATTGATGCATGTATCATGTGGATTTTATCCACATTCTTACTCTTTATCCTCCACGTGACGGGCGTCGCTCACAATCCTTTCTCAGTAGCTTTAGGATTGCTTATTGGTGTTTGCAACATGATTCCTTATTTTGGCTCAATTTTTGCTTCGATTGTCGCAATGATTATTGCATTCTTTACTGGCGGTTGGGAAGCCGGGCTTGTTACAATTATTATGCTCATCATCCTTCAGCAAATCGACGGAAATATTATCGGACCAAAACTCATGAGTGGTGCTTTGAATGTTAATCCAATTATTGTTATTATCTCTATCTCAATTGGTGGCGCTTATTTTGGTATATTAGGCATGTTCGTTGCTGTACCTGTTGCAGCCTTACTTAAAATTATTTTTATGGAGTATTTAGAAGCTAAGGAAAATAAACTTTCTCTCGCTCCTCACGAAAAATAAAAAGAGTTATTTCTAACTCTTTTTTTATTGGACTTTTTGAATAAAATCAAGGAGTTTTTGGTTAAAAGCCTCAATATTTTCTACATGAAGAATATGACCACAATCTGCAAAAATACTTACCTCTGATTGCACATTATGTTGCAAGTTACGTGCTGCCTGAGCATGCTCTGGCGGAAAAATAGGCGAACATCCACCCGCAAAGAATAAATGTGGAACCGTTTCACGCGTAAGATTCTGACGCCAATCTTGCGTAATCACATTTTGAAGCAGGGCTTGATGCTTTTGAAAATTAAAGGGTAACATCCCTTTACCCAACACACGTTTCACTTGATCTGTCAATTGTCGATGGGTTAATTTTGTGCGTGGGAAATCTTTAATAAAATTAGATAATTCACCAAGTGTTTTACCTGTTTGCCCATCTAACCAATCGGGCGCTTTCATAAATGTAGGTGCTTGATCCTCTGTTACGATGGCCGCTAACTTTCCGTCCGTAAAAAGCTCTTCATATGCCATAATAGTCGCTGCTCCCATCGAGTGTCCAACCAATACTGGCCGATAAAGTTTCAGGGCATTCATCAACTCTTCCAAATCCGTCGCCAGACGATGTAAGGTCATCCCATAATCGACTTCTTGGCTTTGTCCATGACTCCGATGATCATAAGTGACGACGCGATAACCTGCAGCAACAAAATAATCGACTTGAAAAGCCCAAGTAACTTCACTCGCCGAATAGCCGTTAATAAAAACTATTGCTTGATTTTCTGTTGCACCATAGCTATGGTAATTTATCTGAACTCCATCGTTTGTTGTATAAAAAGGCATTGTTTCTTCTTTCTGTTGCTCAATCTTTCACTGTACATTTATGACAGCAAAAACTATTCATATTGTAGCAAAAAACGCGATGAAATCCTGACTTTTTGCTTTGACGCTTGGGAATGAACAGAAAAAGAGCGAAATCTTCTCGCTCTTTTAGATTATTTCACAACAATGTTTACCAATTTATTTGGAATTGCGATAACTTTAACGATATTGCCTTCCACTTCGACTGCTTCTAAAGCTACTTTTTCAAGTTGGTCTTTTGGTAAATCTTTTTCAATCATGACTTTAGCTTTTAACTTACCGTTGATTTGAACAACAATTTCTATTTCATCTTCAACGAGTTTGCTTTCATCAAATGATGGCCAGGCAACATAAGAAATACCTGCTTCGTTACCAAGTTCAACCCAAAGTTCTTCTGCAAGGTGAGGAGCAAACGGAGCTAAAAGTTGAACAAAGCCTTTCGCGTATTCGAGTGGTAATGTTTTGGCTTTATTTGCTGCATTTACAAAGATCATCAATTGAGAGATCGCTGTGTTGAACAACATATGATCCAAACGCTCGGTAACGTTTTTAACTGTTTCATTATAAACTTTATCTAGGCTACCATCATTTTCTTCAGTGATTGTGCTGTTGCTGAGCAAACGGACCACACGATCCAAGAATTTACGTGCTCCTTCCAGCCCTTCTTCTGACCAAGGAATACTTGCATCTAAAGGCCCCATGAACATTTCATAAACACGTAAAGTGTCGGCGCCATAACGTTTAACAACATCATCGGGATTAACAACATTTTTCAATGATTTAGACATTTTAGCTGGAGCTTGCTCAAGCTCTTCACCAGTCTCAATATTGTAATAAGAGCCCTCACGTTTTTCAACCTTATCTGTAGCAACCAAAGCACCACGACTGTCACGATAAGAAGTACCCAAGATCATTCCTTGATTGAAAAGTTTTTGGAAGGGTTCATTTGTTGGAACCACACCTAAGTCAAAGAGAACTTTATGCCAGAATCGTGCATAGAGAAGGTGAAGAACCGCATGTTCGGCTCCACCGACATAGATGTCGACAGGAAGCCATTCTTTAATAAGCTCTGGATCAGCAATAGCTTGACTGTTTTTAGGATCAATGTAGCGCAAGTAATACCATGAAGAACCTGCCCATTGTGGCATTGTGTTTGTTTCACGACGTCCTTTTACACCATCCTCGCGTGTCACAGTCAACCAGTCTGTTAAGTTAGCCAGAGGCGACTCACCAGTACCTGATGGTTTAATATTTGAAGTCTTTGGCAATACTAAGGGTAGATCTTCTTCTGGAACAGCAGTCGTTGTACCGTCTTCCCAATGAATAATTGGGATTGGTTCTCCCCAATAGCGTTGACGACTAAAGAGCCAGTCACGTAGACGATAAGTCACTTTACGAGAGCCAAGACCTCTTTCTTCCAGATAAGCGACCATTTTTTCAATCGCTGCTTCTTTTTCCATACCATTCAAGAAATCAGAATTTATAATTTTTCCGCCTTCTACATGGCAGGCTTCTTGAACATTTCCACCATCAAAAACAGGAACGATTTCTAAATCATAAACCTTAGCAAATTCCCAATCTCGTTCATCATGTCCAGGCACAGCCATAACTGCACCATGTCCGTAGCTTGCAAGAACGTAATCAGCAATCCAGATAGGCATTTTCTTGCCACTTACTGGATTAATTGCGTATGCACCTGTCCAAACACCTGTTTTATCCTTTGCCAAGTCTGTGCGAGCCAAATCTGACTTAAGGCTGGCTTGATGTTTATAGTCTTCTACAGCATCAGCTTGTTCAGCAGTAGTAATTTTTTCTACTAATGGATGCTCTGGTGCAAGAACAGCAAATGTTGAGCCAAAAAGTGTTTCGGGACGCGTTGTGAAAACCGTAAATTCTTCATCGCTACCCTCAACTTTAAAGTTAATGTCCGCACCGACAGATTTACCAATCCAGTTACGTTGCATTTCTTTGATTGATTCTGGCCAGTCCAGTTCTTCCAAATCATTAAGCAAACGCTCCGCATAGGCTGTAATCTTCAGCATCCATTGACGCATCGGTTTACGAACAACTGGATAGCCGCCGCGCTCTGAAGTACCATCAGGGAGGACTTCTTCATTGGCGATAGCTGTTCCTAATTCTTCAACCCAGTTAACAGCAACTTCAGCTTCATAGGCCAAACCTTTTTCATACAGCTTCGTAAAAATCCACTGTGTCCATTTATAAAATTCTGGATCAGTTGTATTTACTTCACGTTCCCAGTCATAACTGAAACCGAGGCTGTTGATTTGACGTTTAAAAGTAGCAATATTTTTCGCTGTAAATTCTACAGGATCATTACCTGTATCGATTGCATACTGCTCGGCAGGCAAGCCAAAAGCATCCCACCCCATCGGATGAAGGACATTATAGCCTTGCGCACGTTTATAGCGGCTCAGAATATCTGTTGCTGTATAACCTTCAGGGTGCCCCACGTGAAGACCTGCTCCTGATGGATAAGGAAACATATCGAGTGCATAAAATTTCGGTTTGTTTTTGTCTGTTCCTGTACGGAAAGTATTATTGTCCGCCCAGTATTTTTGCCACTTGGCTTCAATGTCAATGTGTTTGTATTCCATATTTCATTCCTTAAAGTTTTTTATAAATTATATTTACAAATCTCAAATTCTATTATATCAAAAAAATCAAAAAAGCAGATTGCTGCTTTTTATCTGGAGCAGAAAATTATTCATGACCGATTAGACCAAATGCTAAAACTAAGTCACTGCCTACAAGTTGTAAGCCATATTTCTGCTCATATTTTTTTACTTTATTGAGTAAGGTGTTCCGATGAACATAGAGCAGCTTTGCTGCAGCTGCTTGGTTGCCGTATGTCGTGTAAAGGGCGCGTACTAACGCCTTGTCTTCAGGACTTTGCAGAAGCTCTTGTCTGACGTTATTCAATAATAAGCTCTCGACATGATGGAGGCCTTGCGCCAGAATAGATTCACTAAAGCTTGCTTTTTGCTGAAAAAACTCTTTTTCTTCTCGATAGACTTGCTCGAGCTCTTCTTTGGAAGAAAAGCTTCCGATATAATAGTGCAGTTTCTCACCCATATCTTGAGACAAGACTTTTAGACTATCTGCAAGCTCTGATTTACTCAGATTATTGCCGGTATATTCTTCAATAACAAACTGTTTTCCAGTATTTTCTTGTATGACATCAGGCAAGATAAATTTTATATTTTCTACAAGTTCTGAAAAATCCGCCACAGCAAATTGCAAGATACGAAAACGTCCTAGGGGTAAAGACGAAAAGTCAGTATTCTGTTCTGAAAGTAAGGCTATTAAAATGCGCTCCCGTTGATTAAGCTCTGCTTCTTCCACGTTGCGGTAAAGTTCTTTTATCTTTTCTATTTCCATTTTTCAAAAAAGTGACCTAAAGGTCACTCTGCTCTTAATTTTCAGTAGGAATATGTAATTCGAAAAGTGGTGACAATGGACGTTTCTCATGAATACGGATGATAGCATCAGCAAGTAATGGTGCGATTGAAATCTCAACAATCTTATCACTGCGACGTTCATCTGGTATTTCAATAGTATCCAAAACTACCAACTTATTAATTCCTGAACTCTCGATACGTTCAATAGCTGGCCCTGATAAAACAGCATGTGTACATGAAGCATAAACTTCAGTTGCGCCAAGTTCTTTCAAAGCATTTGCAGCCAAAGTAATTGTACCAGCTGTATCAATCATGTCATCAATCAAGATACATTTCTTCCCTTTAACATCACCGATAATATTCATGATTTCAGCAACGTTGGCACGTGGACGACGTTTATCAATGATTGCGATTGGTGCTTTCAAGAAAGCAGCTAACTTACGCGCACGACCTACACCACCGTGGTCAGGAGAAACAATGACTAAGTCATCGCCATTAGCAAAGCCGTGACGACGGAAGTAATCAGCAATCAATGGTGAGCCCATAAGGTGATCCACAGGAATATTGAAGAAGCCTTGAATCTGAGCAGCATGTAAATCAAAAGTAATCAAGCGGTCTGCACCAGCAATTTGAAGCATGTTAGCGACCAATTTTGATGTAATTGGTTCGCGTGCACGTGCTTTACGGTCTTGACGGGCATAACCATAGTAAGGCATTACCACATTGATTGAGGCAGCACTGGCACGTTTGAGGGCATCCATCATGATCAACAGTTCCATTAAGTTTTCATTAACAGGAGCACTTGTTGATTGGAGGATAAAGACGTGTTCTCCACGGATACTTTCATCGATTTTGACTTCGACTTCACCATCATTATAAGTGAGCACGCGTGATTTTCCAACTTGGATACCAATTTCTTTTGCGACTTTATGAGCTAACTTTTGGTTAGATGAAAGTGCAAATAACTTCAAATTTGAATACGACATGATAGCCTTTCTATATAAAACAGTTCTCTAATTAGACCTTTCCATTTTATCGTGAATTGTGTTTTTTTTCAAGTCCCGATAAACTATCCTAGCGCGAAGCTTCACCACTTTATCCTAAAATGGAAAAATGCCTATCTTTTCCAGATAGACATTTTTTACTAGATGAGCTCTTTAAATAAACCACGTACAAAGAATTCTTCATCAAAGTCTGTAAGGTCATTAATCCCTTCGCCCAATCCGACAAGTTTTACCGGAATTTTCAAGCTCTGAACGATAGATAAGACAATCCCCCCTTTTGCGGAACCATCTAACTTGGTCAAAGCAATCCCCGTAATCGGTGTTACTGCGCTAAATTCTTTAGCTTGTTGAATAGCATTTTGACCTGTTGTGGCATCCAAAGCAAGAATCACTTCATGTGGTGCAGCAGGCAACTCCCGCTTGATGATTTTTCCTATCTTTTCTAGTTCTTTCATCAAGTTGTCTTTGTTTTGCAGACGGCCAGCTGTATCAATCAAAAGAATGTCATAGTTTTCTTCTTTTGCTTTTACTACAGCATCAAACACCACACTGGCTGGATCTGAACCTGCTGGTTTCGTTACGACAGGAACATCTGAGCGTTTGCCCCATTCCACAAGTTGATCAATTGCACCAGCACGGAAAGTATCTGCCGCCGCAAGAAGAACTCTTTTCCCTTCGCTTTTATAACGATGCGCAAGTTTACCAATTGTTGTTGTCTTACCTACACCATTTACACCAACAAAAAGGAAAACTGTAAGATCATCCTGAAGATTTAACTCAGAAGGTACTTTTTCATCCTCAAACTTATCTACGATTTTTTCAACAATTAATTGACGTAATGCTTCTTGTGATTTTGCATTTGCCAATTTAGCTTCGTTTCGCAACTCTTCTGTAACTTCTAAAGCTAAGTCGACACCCACATCTGACATGATAAGTGTTTCTTCAAGCTCTTCAAAGAACTCTTCATCCACAGAACGAAAATTAGCCAAAAAAGCATTAAAACGTTGACCAAAAGTCTTACGAGTCTTTTCTAAAGACTTGTCATATTTTTCTTCAATGTTGGTTGTTTCTTGCTCTTGAACGGATGAATATACTGAAACTTCAGGCTCTTCTAGAACTTCTTCCTTTGGAGCAATTGCTTCAACTTCTGCTGCTTCAATCTCTTCAATTTCATCTTCCAAGATTTCTGATTCTTCTTGGAATTCTTCTTCTTCTTCCATTTCTGCCGCTGAAGGTTCTTTTGCAAATTCAGCTACAACTTCTGGCACTGTTTCTGTTAAAACTTCTTCACCTGGCTCATTTTGAACCTGTTCATCAGTCTCTGCTCCATCATCTACGATTTCCTCTGCTTCAACTTCTGGCTGTTCTTTTACTTCAACAACTTCTTCAGAAACCTCTTCAGTTTCCTTTTTCTTACCAAATAAACGATCAAATAATCCCATATTTCCTCCTACAAAACATACTCTTGAATAACTTCTGCAACTGCGTGTTGATCATTCGTAAAGCTTGAAATGATATTGGCTTCCTTCTTCACTGTCGCTACAGCATTTCCCATTGCAACACCATAACCAGCCCATGAAATCATGCTTAAATCATTTTCTTCATCACCCATCGCCATTACATTTTCCGGTGTGATGTCCAATTGCTCAATAAGTTTTGATAAACCAAAGGCCTTATTTATACCTTTTGGCATGAATTCTAACAAAATATCACGTGTTTTAAAAATTTCAAACTGGTCAAATAATGTTTTGGGAAACTTAGGAATCTGTGCATCCAGAAAAGCTGCATCTGTACAAGAAACAATTTTATTATAAATTGCATCTGGAGCAAGCTCTTCAAATTTTACAGGATGAAATTCCAAAAGGCTGTTGATAAAACCATATTGGGATTGTCGTGCACTCTCAGTGACATAGACAATGTCATCACTCAAAACATCGCAAGGTATTTCCAGAGTCTGAGTTTCCTGTTTGATGAGACGAACATCATCATAGCTCAACACTTTCTTTGAAAGGATTTCTCCTGTATTACGTTGCACTAAGCCACCATTAAAAGTAATGCTAAAGTCATCGAAATCCAACATCTTCAATGTTTTCAAAAAAGGTTGAATTGCTGCAAGAGGACGTCCTGTCGTCAAAACTACTTCTACACCTTTCTGACGTGCTTCTTGGATTGCTTCAATATTTGGAGCAGAAATCTCCTTTGCACTGTTCAGCAGTGTTCCATCAAGATCTAAAGCGATCAATTTTACATCATTTGTCATGTTTATATTATAACATACTCTGCTCTACGATAATTGCTCCCTAAGACGGAGCTTTTAACAACAGAAATTAAAAGAATAAAAGGCTTAATTTTTTTACGTATAAGAAAAGAGACAGTCTTTAACAGAAAAATTTTTGAAGTCTTTTACCTGAAAGTTTACCTCTCAAAGTACTTCAGGAAAGAGGAGGCAAAGATTACCGCATGAGAAAAGTAATATAAAAATAAGCCATATTCACTTATGAATGTGGCTTGATATTGACGTTTTTTAATTAAAAATAATAATTTCACAACTTTGGTCAGTCTTGATAATTGATTTACTCAAGACAATATATTGATAAATGTATATTAAAAAGCAAACAACTGCCAAAGACATTGTGTTTTAATTCATGGAAATGACGAGTAGAACAGCAAGAAGCAAGACTAATAATAAAAGTAACTCCCAAACCATTAGTGAAAGTAACGGATTAAGACCTTTAATGTGTAAACGGTCTGCAATCCCATCTAATATATTTTTATTCATACGTATAATATATCAAAAAGTTTAATAGTTTGCAATACCATTTCTTTATTTTCTTTAGAGTTACAAAAACATTAATTAGAAACTCACTCTCCTAAAAAACAATCACTTAAAAGTTATCGTTTTATTTCGCTTTCCATTTTTTCAAATTCTTTTTCAACAAAATACCCCGAAAGCCAAATAGCAAATAGAATCCCTAGCATTCCTAAAAGCATGGATGCCATATCTGCCATGAGCAATTTTGAGTTTATTATTTCAGCAAAGCTATAATGAAGCCGAACAAACCAAAGAATAAGACTTAATGATGATCCTAACAAACCAAAAAAGAGTGTGTTCACAGCCGTTCCTAGAATTTGCTGTGAAATTATAAAGCGCTGTTCCTTAAACTGAAACAATGTCATTTGTTCATCTTGTTCTACAACCTCAGATAAACTGGCAACCAAAGCCATGGCTGCTTCTGCCACTGCACCCAACATTGAAATAACCATGACCACAATTGCAACGTTAGAAAAGTTCAACCCTATTGTAAGGGATAATTCCTCTAACTCTTCTGTATCTTCAATTGCAAAACCTTGTAGATTACCGATATGCTGTACAAGAATGGCCAAAATAAGGAGTGAAAAGACAACAATGAGGCTTGTCTTAAAGGAAATGTTTGTTACCATATTATCATCGGAAGACATATATATGGCGATTGCCAAGATGAGCACCGAAACAACACTTAAGAGAATAAATGTGTTCATTCCCCAAGAAAGCAAGGTTATCATTGCAAAAATCAAAATGAAATTAAGCGCAAGGCCGACGAGATTTCTTATCCCTTCAAGTCCTGAAACTAAAATCAGTAAGACAGTCAAAATAATAAAGAGAACAATTAAACTATTCATTTATTGCTTCCTTTCTTAGCCCAAAACTTGTCACTACAGCCGTAATCGGAACTGCAAGTACGATCCCAATCGCAGAGATAATGGTTTGTAAAAGTCCAAGGTTAAGGGCAGTTCCTGCAATATAATTCCATGTATTCCCATTTCTTAATAAAAGCAAAGTCATAGGAATCGTTTCTGCCATGAAGATCATAAAGAGCACATTTGTTAAGGTCCCAATAATTTCTTTTCCAATTTCCATGCCGGACTTAATATAGTCTTTTTGAGACATATTTATTTCATTAAGCTGGTTCTGACGATAAAGCCCAAATAAACCAGCAACAATGTCCCCTGTACCGTCCATGATTGCACCTAAAACACTGATAATTGCACCTACGAAAAAGAATAAAATCGGATTTTGAGTCACATAACTCATCATTTCAAAATGAATACCTGAATTTCCTGTAAGTCTCAAAACAGAAAAGGTCAGCAGGAATGTCAAAAGACTAGTGAGAACTGTGGTCAGTAGAGTAAATAACATTTGCCGCGTAAAGCCTAAAACAAAACCTAAAGAACTGATCGCAAAGACGAATGCTAAGCAAGAGAAAGTGATAAGCGCATTTACAGAGGTAAAATGAATATCAAAAGCCAGTGCTAGGACAAAGTAAAAGAGGTTAAGCAGCAAGGATAATGTAAGGAAGAGTGTTGCACGCCATCGAATAAAGCTCAAGGTTAGCCCGATAAAAAGAACAGCTAAACTCACAATCAATGCATCTCGCTTCTGCCCCACAATCTGCATCGTACCCGCACTTTCACGCAATAAAATCTTTTGATTTTTACGATAAAGCTGGCCCGTAAGTTGCGACTGATTGGAGACATTTTTTAGATTTAAAATCTGATTTTTTTGCGAAGTATTGAGCAGTTTAACTTTAAGAGATTGTTGTACTTCTGTATCCTTATTATTGAAGTTATCACTTAAAGCTGTCTTTTCCACAGTTTTTACTTCTTCAATAATCCCTAAGGGTTCATGATAAAATCGTGCATTGTGATCGACGATAACAAAAGCTGCCACTGCAACCAAGCAGGGCAGAATAATTTTTTTCAGAAAGAATTCAATCATTATTTTTTACCACAGTCAAAATGACAAAATATCCTAAGATATAAATAACGGCAAAGGTGAAAATCAATCCCAAGGAGAATTTTGTTTTTGGCTCATTTTGTGAAATAGAAAAACCAAAAGAAGCGTACTCACTGTTGGGCAACTCAATCAGATGCGGATAGTCTAGATTTTCCGTATTGGTCATCAAGGCCATCGTCACAGGCACTTTTTGAATATTTTCCACTCGCAGACGATAATGCCCCACTGACATCTCTGTCTTCAAAACAGTCATCGCATCTTCTGCCAATATTGGGGTTTCACCAACTTTTTTCCATTGCTCTGCTTCTTTTTTCTCAAGAAGCAATTTCATTTCCATATTGGCATAAGAGTTGAAATCAATACGATTGGCTGATGTGGTTAAATCAAAAGGCTGAGAAATACTTTCTCCTGCGCCTAAGTCAATACTGCCCTTGCTATAACCAAAGTGATTGACCGAATGTTGCTGTGCGTTCACCACAATTTCTTGTTTGGGTTGTTTTTGCATTACTGTCAACATCAACCCTAAAGACAACAAAGCCATAACGGGATAAGTTTTTTTCAAGAACTTACTCCGCCCTTTTTCAGGCTTGAAGACAGTTTTTTCCGAAAAAATTTTATCAAAACTGAGTGCAGCCGCAAGAATGATTAAAGCAAAAGTCATGAATTGGTAACGCGGTTTAACTTCCCAAAGCAAAGTATGGAAGAGTGTAATGCCCATCGTTGTTAAAATTGCCAGAGAAAAGACTGATATCTCCTCTTTTTTTGTCTTCCACAGGCGGTAAACAATAGCAAAGAGAAATACGGTCATGAGTGCTTTAGCATAGGTGGAGATAAAGATATTAATGGCACCAATATTATCGATGACCCAACCTGGAGCTTTCGTCCAGTTGTAATACCCAGAAAAAAGCTGATAATCTGTAGCCGTTGCAAAAGTCCCGCAAGACCAAAGTTGGCCAAACTTTGCCAATAAGAGTATTGGAATCATCCAGGGATTTTTTCCTAAATGCGCTAAACGCTCTTTAATGCCAGCAATATTGGCTTCTTTGGCCGTTTCAAAGCCAAAGTGGTTGAGTGTATAGTCACGATCAACAGGTGTCCATTCGCCCATTGATTCTGTATTTAGGCCCTCATAAATCCAGTTTACCGTTGGAAAAACATCTGGTCCTTTTAAGTCATATTGCATGGCACTTGCCAAACCACGAGTGACTCCCATTGCTAAAATAATACCCACAAAAGAAGCTAAAATGAGTTTCAGAATTGAAAGCCATAATTTTTTATATTTTTTTCGCTGACTGAAAGCCACTAAGCCTAAAATTGCTAAAGCAATCAGAATGATAATCACATTAGGCCGTGCAAGGAAACCAAGAGTAAACAAGAGCGCCGTACTGATAAATTGCCAAATACCAAATGAGCCTGTACTTTGAATCTTGTCAAAACGTAATGCAATAATCAATAAAACTAAAATTGCAAATCCATCTGAATATCCTACCCTCAATAAGAAGTCATAATTCATTGGAAGCATAAGCATCAGAAGGGCCACAAAGGCTGCCAACTCCGCTCTTTTTTTCCACAGGAAGCAGATCAACAAAGCCCAAATACTTGTATTGATAAGGATATTGAACGTATAAAAAACGAAATAATAAGAGATATGAAGTACTTCTGCAAGCTTCATAAAACCAACATTTAAAGCAACCAGAGGGACAAGGTTAGGGTATTGCCTAATCCAAACATCCCAAACCATATCCCCTTGCATAATTCGTGTGGCCTGTGCTTGGATATGCCAGGGGTCTCCGAAAACCATGGTGTGAATTTGCGTCACAGATAAAATCTGTAAGAGAAGAAAAATTGCAAAAAAGCTGAAAATAAATATTTTCAAGCCTTTTTTATTCATATTATGAAATTTTCTATAGGCAAAACGGAGGACGAAAAAGAGCAAACCAGCACACAACACAACCGAAATGGGTTCAACAAAACCTGCATCCGTAAAAGGTTGCACAGCCATAATAGCTAAGGCTCCAATAAAGAGCCAAAGCAGAATACGATACATGCTTTTATTCAGAAATTCCATTTTTCCTCCTACTGCGTTGAATAAAGTCTACCAAGCCCATGGTTGCTAAAATAAGCATTATTGGTGCAAAGTTATAAAGGTAACGTGAATTAGCTTCCCAAAGCAATAAGAATCCTGTCAAACCTGCCATTGACAGTCCGACAATAAACCATTCTGTTTTATGCTTCTTGAAAATACCTAGGAAGATTTCGTACCACATCAATGGGACGATGGCTAACCAATAGAGCGTTTGTGCTGCTTTAATCAACAACCATCCCGTAATATTCCCTTCTTCTGGCGCAAAGCTGGTCCAGTCAAAATAACGGAATATAAAGGGATTAGAATGACGGTATGTATAGAAGAAATTACTCAAATCACCGTTAAACCACGTGTACATGATTTTACGCCACAATTGAACCAGTACACCTGGAACACCCATTTCTTTGAGATTTTCTATAAAACGATGCTTTATTCCTTCTTTCTTTGAGGCTACATCTGTAAAGGATTGAGAATATGCCAAGACATCAGGGTTGAAGCCCCCATACTTATTGATAGGATCAAATGACATCGTCACCCAGTGAATCATTGGCAGATTGTAACGGTCATTAGCTTGTTCTGAGAATGCTGGCTCATTGGCAATAACTGCTTTAACCCCTTGATGTACACCTACAAAAAGCAGTGCTGCGATAGGGACCATAATGAGCAATTTTTTCCATTTACGGTTAAGTATAAGGAAACAAAAGACAGCAATCATTGGAATGAAAACAGTAGGTTTAATACTATAGCCAAAGAAGACAACAAGGCATGCTGCTATCCACCAGATAATCATCTTGCTGGTCTTCTCTGATTGAAGTGCATAAATCATAAAGAGTAAGCCAAAAATGACAAAAGGTAAGGTCGCTGTATCTGTGTAGAGCTGCGCTCCATAAAGATAAAACGGTATAAATCCAAAAGCAACCAAATTGTAAATCAAGGCCATTTTAAGATTAGAAATCTTTTTAATGATCAATGACCCACCAAGAACAGAAAGGCTTGTCAGAATTGCTGCTACTACAGTTGTCGCAATAATTCTTGATAAGTTGGTTGTGAAAGGAGCAAAAAGCGTATTATAGACAATACCGAAAAACTGATTATTGGGATAACGTAAAAAATAGAGAAGTTCATCTTCAGTCATAGGAAGATGTGTAAATGATCGACCACCAAGCTGCATGGTATCTCTAAAGATTACAAAGAAATCCCAGTCATGTGCTGTGTCGGGCACGTGAATGATAAAGAAAAAAGGCACAAGCAATACTGCAAGCCCTAAAATCCACATTGACATTTTATAGTAATGCTGGATTTTACTTTCTGTAAGTGTGTCGATTTTCTTAACTGAGCGATAAACGAAAACCATGTAAGCTGCTGCGATAAACATGCAGATATTCCCGAGGATAAAAGCTGTGATATACTTTTCATTCCAAACAGGCGTCTCCATAATTACATAGATATTTGTTCCAAGCCAGATGAGGCCAAAGATAAGTGACCAAAAGATCTTACACTTTCGCGGATCTTTTAAGTGTTGATGTAGTGTATTCAACATTATTTTCCTTTAAAACGTTTTGTAGTAGTTGATTGGATTTTCCCAATACAACAAAATGATATTCTTTTCCAATATAGATAAAACGAAGCGTTCTTGGCGTAAGTTTTACGGAGCTCATGTAGTTGAAGTCAATTTCAAGCATTCCCAAACGAAAGTCACGAGAGAAATGCAGTGCATTTTCTGCTGCAAAAAAGCGACGTTGTCTCACTAAGAAATAGAAAGCGAGAACCAGAAAGACAAGAATAGTTATTTGAAACCAATTCATTCGAAGATTGTTTTCATAGAAAAGTACTTGTTGGAAAGAAAGGAGAATAACCCACCACATCCAGGCGATTTTATAAATATTGCTTAAAGGCTGAAAATATCCCGATTTCATCAAATATTACTTTCCTTTCTCATCTTTTTTGCTGGCAGAAGGTGCATTTTTTGCATCTTCTTTTTCTTTGTCTTTTGCTTTTGCCGCTGCTTCAGCTTCTTCTTGAGCTTTTTTAGCTGCCAAGACCGGATCGTTAAAGAGATCGACTGTAGATACTCCTTGGTTTTCGGAAAGAAGTGATGTTGAACGTGCTTTCAAGACATCTTGTTCTTCTTTCAAACGATTTCTTGTTGATGTGACATTGTAACTATAGTTACCCGGTTGTACCGGCTTAAACCCAGGTGGGGTGTAGAAACGCAGGAGATCTTCCGTATTGAAGGTATCTGACATGTCTAACATTTTATTCACTTTTTCTTGGATGCTGTCCACATACTTCTGTTGACTCTCCGTTAACTTCAGAACTTCTCCAGTTTTTGTATCATGGTAAACTGAACTTGTCGCACTTGATTTTGTGATTGTTGGTGTAACGAAACCACGATTTCGAAGGGCAACAAATTGTTCTCTATTTGGTGCGAAAACATCTTGTCCAAACTGAATATAATCTTTTGTTGAAATACCAAGCAAGTGCTCCAAGGTTGGCATAACATCGATTTCACCGATAAATTCATCGCTGATGTGTCCGGATGTTTGACCAGGAATATCAATCATGAACGGTGTGCGTTGCATCATTGTATTGTCATACTCTGTCCAGTTGTCTGCACTCTTACCAATGAATGGGGCATAGTATTTTGTATCTGAACCAGAAATTCCGTAGTGATCGCCGTAAAGAACAATAACGGATTTTTCATAAAGTCCAGATTTTTTCAAGTAATCAAAGAAATCTTTAACTGCTGAATCCAGATAATTAGCGGTAACAAAATAGTTATCAACGACGGAGTTCCCTGAACCACCTTCTAAAAGTTTCGGATTCATCTCATAATCTTCAAGACCTGTATAAGGCGTATGATTTGTAACCGTCAAATATTTCGCATAGAAAGGTTGCTGTAGCTGCTCAAGATATGGAATTGAGTCGTTAAAGAAGTACTTATCTTTAACCCCCCAAGCAGTGGAGTTCGTTGGCGTCAGATCGTAGAAAGATTGGTCAAAGAAGTTTTGATACCCCATATTACGATAAACGTTATTACGACTGTAAAATGAACCCACATTACCATGGAACACAGCACTTGAATAGCCTTCTTTTTGTTGCAGAATGGCCGGCATCGCTTGGAAAGTTTGTGTACTGCCTAGACTTGAGAAAAGTGAACCAGAGGATAAACCAAATGTTGAAGTTTCAAGCATGGTTTCTGCATCAGAAGTTTTTCCTTGTCCAACTTGGTTAAAGAAATTTGAGAAAGAATAAACAGAAGGATTGTTATTATAAAGTGAATTCAAGAAAGGTGTGACTTCTGCACCGTTCACCTTCATGTTAATGACATCTTGTTGTAGTGATTCAAGGTGAAGCACAATAACGTTACGGTTTTTAGCAATCCCAAACATCTTGGCATTAGGTGCAAGATAACGATCTTCTTGAATGTATTTTTGAACTTTTGTAAAATCTGTTTTAGAAGCCATAGCCCGAGTTTCGTTGGATACATGAGTATACCAACTATTGGTCGCTAACCATGGGCCTAAGCCCAAATAACGTACCACATAAGTGGCGTCATATTGTGCTTGTCGTGAAACCAGACGATGCTCAGTCAAGTCAGCCATCCAAAAGTTTAAGCCAAAAATCATGACTGAGGCACTGAAAACCTTAAAGGCGAACATATTTGTAGGACGGCGTTCATCCATTTTAATCTTCTTGGTAAGAAAAAGTACAAGAATAACGATAATGTCAATCCAGAACACGATATCCACCCAAGAAATAGCAATTGAACCTAAGTCGAAACCTTTTCCGACCATTCCTGCCCCACCCGTTAAGGTATTGAGCGTAAGAAAGTCCGAAAACTCGCGATAATAAAGGATATTCCCATAAACTAGCAAGTTTCCAATCAAGTTCATTAATAGCATGCCTAAGTAGAAAAGCTGTTTTCTTTTAACAAACAGGATTAAACTAAAGAAGATTGCTGTAAAGCCTATGGGGTTAACAATAACCAATAGATAATCTGCAAGATTAGAAGAGTTCAACCCCTTAAAGACAGAAAAGTAAGCAATCATGGTTTTGACCCAAATAAAGAAGGTCGACCAGCATACTAAACCTAGTCGTGTATTAAAACTATTAAGTAATTTTTTCAAGGTAAACCTCAATTTATTTTTTATTTGCACAAGAGTAAATTCCTTTTTTTTACATTGGGAATAATTCTAACAAATGAGCCTTGAGCTAAGCTTAAGCTTCATATGGCTGACCTGTTTAAACTTCATCCTCTAATCGTACAGAAATGACTTTAGAAACCCCTGCATCAGCCATTGTCACACCATACATTGTACCTGCTGCCGCCATTGTCCCACGGCGATGTGTGACAACAATAAATTGGTTGGAGTTATCAAAGTGATTCATGTAATCTCCGAAACGTTTAACATTCGCTTCATCTAATGCTGCCTCTACTTCATCCAAGACCACAAATGGGACCGTTCTAACACGTAAAATGGCAAAAATCAAGGCCAGAGCAGTTAAGGCTTTTTCCCCACCAGACATGAGATTCAAGCTGGCTAATTTTTTACCTGGAGGTTGCACTTTGATTTCGACACCAGCTTCCAATAGATTCGTGCTGGTTAATTCAAGATTCGCTTCTCCTCCTGCAAACATTTGTGAAAAAGTTAATTGGAAACTTTCTCTAATTTGCTCAAATGTTGTCTTAAAGCGGATCTCTACCTCTTCATTCATTTCCTGAATCGTTTCGAGCAGCATATTTTTAGCTTCCAAGAGGTCATCCCGTTGGCCACTCAAAAAGGCATGACGCTGATGTACTTCCTCATACTGAGTGATTGCATCCAAGTTAATCGGACCAAGTGCACGGATTTGGCGCTCTAAAAGACTGAGCTGTTGCTCTGATTCAGAAAGATCTTCAAGGGTTGTAGCCTTCATTTTAGCTTCATCGAAACTCATTTCATACTCAGTAAAGAGAGTGTTTTGACGATTTTTCAAGAGTTTCTCTGATTGTTCAATCCTTACTTCCAAACGCGCTTTTTGATTATTCAGTACTTGATTTTGTTCCAACAAGTCACGATTCTGCTCTTCAAATTCTTCTGTTTGGGCTTGAAGATCGTCCCTCTCAAAACGTAAGCTCACTAACTTCACATTCGCTTCTTGAAGTTTAGCCTCTGTCTCTTTTAATTGCTGAGCATAGAGATTACGACTTGCTTCATCAATCCGAGCTTCCCCGCTTGCTTGTAACTTAGCTTTTTCAGTACCTAGAGTTTCATATTCTTGCGTTAAACGCTCTTGCTCTGTTTGAGCAAAACGTAATTCATTTTTCAGGCTGGACAGAAGCAATTTCGTTTCATGATAAGCACTATTTTTTTGTTCTTTAAGAGCATTGAAACTTTGACTGTTAGATTTAACTTCTTCAAGTTGATCGTCTAAGGACTGTTTGTCCTCAGCAATTTTAGACAACTGTTGTACCAGCTTTTCATTATTCTCTGATAATTCTTGCAGTGCTTGGTGCGCTTCCGTGTTTTCGGTATCCGCAACCAAAGCTTGAAGATTTGCTTTTTGTTCTGATAATTGCTTAATCTGCAACTGTAAGCTTTGCTCCGCAAGACGTTTTTCTTGAATATTGGAGCGTAAAGCTTCAACTTGCTCAGTCAACGTTTGACGTGTGAGTTGTTGCTTTTGTAATTTGTCTTCGACTGCTTTTAGCTTACTTTCTGCTAAAGCGATTACTTCCGTCAGATGCTCAATTTCTGTGCTGGTAAAAGTTGTATTGTTACGTTTTGCTGCACCACCAGAGTAAGAACCACCAGGATTAATCTGCGTGCCATCCAAGGTGACAATACGAATAGTATAATTCATTGCACGCGCTATTTGACTTGCATGTTCGGCTGTATCCACAATGGCGGTGGTTGCCAACAAGCTTGACATTGCTCTTTGCAACCGGGGCTCAAAACTCACCAAATTTAAAGCAGTATCAATGAAGCCCTCCATGGTCACCAGACGTTCGTAATTACGAAACTCCCGAGGCTTGATGGTTGTGAGCGGCAGGAATGTTGCGCGCCCCAATCGTTTTTCTCTTAAATAAGCGATAGCTTTTTTGGCTGAGTTTTCATCTTCAACCACAATATTTTGACTGCCACCACCTAAGGCAATATCGATAGCTGTGGTGTATTTTTTATCAAAAGTTAAAAGATCGGCAACAACGCCAACGATTCCACCAAGTGCAACACTTTGAGTCATGACAGCCCGTACACCTTGATACAGATTGCTGTGACTGTCACGAATATTTTCCATACTGGCAAGGTTGGCCTTGTACTTGCTGAGCTGTTGCATCTGATCGTACATCACATTTTGACCTTGACGCTCTGCTTCAACATATTTTGCTTCAGATGCAGTCTTTTCTTGTAGTTCTTTTTCAAGTTCTTGAACAGTTTGAGCGAGTGCGTCTAAAGCAGCTTCTGTTTTTGTAAGATCAGCAGAAATGGTTTGAAATTTTTCTGTGTTTTCTTTTGCGTTCTCATCAGATTCCACTAGGCGACGTGAAATATTTTCATATTCAGCCTTATTTTTAGTTAATTGATTAGAGAACTCGGCCTCTTGCTGCACCAATTGTAGATAGTCTTCACGAAGTCGCTCGGCTAAACTTTCTGGACTTTCAGCAAAACGTGCCAATTCGGTTTCTAACTGCTTCAGCTGTTCTTGTGCTTCATGCTCTTTATCTTTGAGCTCTGCTTTTTTCTTTTCTGACGCTTCTTTCTTTTGCGAAACTTCCAGCAATTTAGCATCAAGTTCTTCAATGCGCGCTTGACGTTCTGCAGCTGATTTTTGAGAAGAGGACTTTTGGAGATCGAAAACTTCTATTTTATGCTGTAAATCAGACTTAAGTTCTGTTAAGGACAAGCTGTCTCCTTGGACCTTCTCTTGCTCTTGTTCGACTTTCAAACGCGCTTTTTTAAGATGAGTAAGTTGCGCTTCATAGCCCTCTTGTTGATTTTTTAACGCACTTAGCTCAGTCTCTGCTGTATTTAAGTCCTCTTTCGCTTGTTCGTACTTTTTCTTCTCGTCGAGAAGCTGAGCAACCAAAACAGAAAGGGCAAGCTCAGAGCGTTGCGCCTCTAAATCTTGGAAACGCAAAGCAACATCACGTTGGGCACGCAATGGCGTTAATTGACCATTGAGTTCAAAGATAATATCTTCAAGACGATCGAGATTATCTTGTGTGGTCTGTAGTTTGCTTTCTGTTTCAGTCCGTCGTGTCTTGTATTTCAAAACACCAGCTGCTTCTTCAAAAATTGCGCGACGTTCTTCTGCTTTCGAATTAAAAACAGATTCTATACGTCCTTGGGAAATAATTGAAAGGGAATCACGCCCTAAGCCTGTATCTGTGAAAAGTTCATGAATATCTTTCAAACGGCACTTACGCCCATTAATCAAAAATTCCGAATCACCATTACGATATAAACGACGTGTAATCGTTACTTCCGCGTCTTCTTCATAACCTGTTAGATACTGGTCTGCATTATCAAAAGTTACAATAACTTCAGTATAGTTTAGCGCCTTACGCTTTGCTGTACCTGAGAAAATAACATCCGGCATTTTCCCGCCACGAAGTGACTTGGCCGATTGCTCCCCTAAAGCCCAACGTAATGCTTCAACAATATTTGACTTTCCTGATCCATTGGGACCAACAACGGCTGTAACTCCTTGGTCAAATTCAATTTTCGTACGGTCAGCAAAAGACTTGAAGCCGACAATTTCCATTTTTTTAAGATACATGAATCTGACCTTTTATTGCATTTTCCGCTGCTTTTTGTTCTGCAACTTTCTTTGACTTGCCTCGCCCACGTCCAAGCTCTTTTCCATTATTATAAACTGCTGCCACGAATTCACGCGCATGTGCTGGACCTGTTTCTTCCAGGATCTTGTACTCAATGATAGTCTCACCGTCAACTTGCAGAACTTCTTGCAAGTTTGTCTTATAGTCAATGACTTTAAAATAATCATCAGCCTTTACATGGGGGATAACCACGCGATTTATAAATCGACGTACTTCTTCCATACCTGCATCTAAGAAAAGAGCACCTAAAAAAGCTTCAAAGAGGTTTTCAAGGTTTGTATCACGATTACGTCCACCTGTTTTTTCCTCACCATTACCTAAACGTAGAAAACGTCCAAACTCACACTGACGTGAAAAATTAGCTAAAGATTCTGTGCGGACAATGCTAGAGCGCATCTTCGATAATTCACCTTCAAGTTTATCTGGATAAGTACGATAAAGATATTCTGAGATGATTAAAGACAGAGCGACGTCTCCCAAAAACTCCAAACGTTCATTGTTTGCAACCTTTGGGAGGCGTTCTTCATTCGTGTAGCTCGAGTGTGTAAAAGCTATTTTTAACAATTCTTCATCAGCAAATTTTATACCAAATTCATTTTTAAGCTTATTTTGAAGCTCAAACATAAAAATTCCTCCTAAATTTTATTATTAACTTAGTTATTATACCAAATTTTTGTGCCTTTTTGGTGTAGACTACAAAGAAAAGAGCTTGCACAGGCAAACTCTTTTACACACTATCCATACGCGCTAATATAAAGGCTAGAACGAAACAGAGCCCCAAAGGTAGAGCCACTACCATCACGTATAAATTTAGCATTGAAATTAAAATATAGAAACTTCCAATAACTAACTGATAAAGTTGCCATATTCCACCTGTTGGTCGATCCATACGGATAAAGGAAACCCAATTTACAATCATGATTGACATAACGATGACAAACACTAAAGCAAAAAGTTTCAATAGAAAAAGGCCACTATGCCCTGCAATGGTCAGAGTCATTTCTAGATCTTTTTCTTCCCAGTTAATTATGAATCGAATAAAGGCAAACATCATTAATACAGCAATAAGGGTTGTACAAACACTCCCAATCAAGGCACAAATTTTCGCTCGTTTCATCTTTTCTCCGTTGTTTTTATGTCTGTATTTTATAACTATAAGCTTAAATTAACACTAAAGTAGACAGATATTATAAAAAGAAAATAAAGCGCTCAAAAAGATTTCTAGTTTTTCGCTCCACATTCCAATCTTTGGATAGAATGAGCACGGCACATTAAAGCAAATCAATGATAATAAAAAACCATAACATTGTGTCATGATTTTTTAAACTCATATATTATTTAAGTGCTTGAGCAGCTGTAATAATAGCAAGTTTATAAACATCTTCTTCGTTACTTCCACGAGAAAGGTCAGAGATTGGTGCGTTCAAGCCTTGTAAGATTGGACCAATTGCTTCAAAGTTTCCTAAACGTTGCGCAATTTTGTAGCCAATATTACCCGATTGGATATCTGGGAAGATAAATACATTTGAGCGTCCTGCCACTGGGCTATCTGGTGATTTTTGACGGGCAACTGCTGGAGAGAATGCTGCATCAAATTGAAGTTCTCCATCAATATCAAGTTCTGGGTGCTCTTCTTTGACCAAAGCTGTTGCTTCGACGACTTTAGTCACATCATCTGATTTACCTGAGCCTTTGGTTGAGAAAGATAACATTGCAACTTTTGGATCAATATCAAAGAGTTTTGCTGTCTCCGCTGAAGCCACAGCAATATCTGCCAAGGTATTTGCATCTGGATCAATGTTAATCGCACAATCGGCAAAGATATACTTTTCATTATCGTCACGGCCACGAACCATAATGAATGCACCTGATACTGATTTCACACCCGGTTTAGTTTTAATGATTTGTAAGGCAGGACGGACAGTGTCTGCAGTGGAATGAACTGCCCCTGAAACCATACCATCAGCGATACCCATATGTACAAGCATTGTTCCAAAATAGTTTGAATCTTTCAAGATTTCGCGTGCTTGCTCTTCTGTCACTTTACCTTTACGACGTTCAACAAAAATCTCGACCATTTTATCAAAACGTTCACAGTTCAATGGATCATAGATTTGGAAACCATCTGGATTAATCCCACGTGAGATTAAAGTACCTGTTACTTCAGAGATATTACCAATAAATACTGGGGTAATCAATTTATCTGCGTAAAGACGGTTAGCTGCGCCTAATACACGCGCATCTGTTCCTTCAGGAAAGACAATTTGTAGGCCTTTGCCAGAAATTTTTTGTTTGAGCGATTCAAAGAGTTCCATAATACTTCCTTTTACAATTTTTAGAATTTCAATAATGATTATATCACAATGTCACAAAAAATGCCCGCTTATGTAACCGTTTTTTTAATATTATGGATAGAAGAGTTTCTTCTGTACATTCTTTTTTTCAAACAAAAAAAACAATCTTTCGATTGCTTCTTACTCTCCGTGTAAAATACTGGCGATTTTTGTAGTTAAGATATCCACACCAACAGTATTTGAAACGCCTTCTGGAATAATGACATCCGCATATCGTTTCGTTGGCTCAATAAATTGATGATACATTGGTTTTACAGCATCCATATATTGTGTAATAACAGAATCTAAAGTACGTCCACGTTCTTCAATATCGCGACGGATACGACGTAAAATGCGCACATCATCATCTGTATCCACGAACACTTTAATATCCATTAAGTTACGCAGTTTTTCATTTTCTAAAACCAAGATTCCTTCTACAATCAAGACATCTACAGGTTCTTGACGGTAAGTTTTTTCGCTGCGTGTATGATTGGCATAATCATAGGTTGGAATATCAACAGCACGACCATTTTGTAACTCTTTTAATTGGGCAATCAGGTAGTCTGTATCGAAAGCCAATGGATGGTCGTAGTTTGTTTTTGTGCGTTCTTCAAATGTCAATTGTGATTGATCTTTATAGTAACTGTCATGTTCAATCATCGCAATATTTTCATCTTTAAACATAGATAAAATAGCTTGAGACACGCTGGTTTTCCCACTTGCTGAGCCACCTGTTACACCGATAATCAATGGTTTTTTCAAAATTACTTCTCCATATTTTATGTATCCACTATAACTTCAATTTCTTAGGGATATTATGTTATTCTCCCTATTTTATCATAAATCTGAACCAGCTTCAGCTCTAAAAATTATTTCAAACCCATCTTTTTTATCACTAAAAAAAATAGTACCTCCTCTTTTCATAGCTCATGCATGAGTTTTAAATGAGTTTTATCAAAAAATTTGCTATAATGGTTTTAATAAATTTTTGATAAGAAAAGGGGTGTATGATGCTTAAACTTGGAATTATCGGTACTGGGTGGATTAGTGGATCTTTTGTCGAAGCTGCCCATCTCACAAAAAAATATAGTCTTGAGGCTGTTTACTCACGTAATCTTGAGAGCGCAGTATCTTTCACAGAAGACTTTGACGACATCGAACTTTACGATGATTTAGATGATTTTTTCAAACATGATTTGGATATCATCTATATCGCAAGCCCAAATGCTATTCATTTTGAACAAGCGAAAGCTGCTATTTTAGCAGGGAACAATATTATCGTCGAAAAACCAGCATTTTCAAATCCACAAGAATTAGCTGAAATTATCAAGTTAGCAGATGAAAATAATGTTCTCTTTTTCGAGGCTGCCCGAAACATCCATGAGCAAGCTTTTGAAACCATCAATTTATTCTTAGCAGATAAAAAAGTTGTTGGGGCTGATTTTACCTATTCAAAATACTCTTCAAAAATGCCTGCGCTATTGGCTGGAAAACTTCCCAATAAGTTCAACAGTAAATTTTCTGGTGGCCTGCTCGCAGATTTAGGTGTTTATCTCCTCTATGCAGCTGTTTATTGGTTTGATAAGCCGCAATCTGCTTGCTACGATGCTGTCCTTCTGCCAAGTGGCGTGGACATTTCTGGTATTGGAAGCTTGGATTATGGTGACTTCAAAGTTGCAGTCAAATGTGCTGGGAACCTCACAAGCTATCTTTCAAGTGAAATTTACACAGATCAAGGTACCTTGATTTTAGATGGTGTCAATGCTATAACCTCTGCAAAATTTATTCGTTTTGATGGAAGCAAAGAAGTTATCAAGGTTACGCCACCAAAACATTCACTCTTTGATGAAGCCCTTCACTTTGCTGAAATCATTGAAACTATTTCCACTCCTGCTGCACGTTCACTCTACAAGGACTTGCATCAGTTGGCACAAGATGTTTCCGAAACAAGTTATATGATGCGCCAAAGTGCGGGAATTGTTTTTGAAGCTGATAACAAATAAGACTTAATCACTGACTCCTTATTGGAGTCTTCTGATCCCTTAGTTAAATTGGATATAACCCGGACCTCCTAAGTCTGAATCGCCAGTTCGAACCTGGCAGGGATCATCAAAAAAAGCTTCCTTAAGGAAGCTTTTTCTTTATTCTTATTCAACTAAGGCACAAAACCTATAAAAGGAGAATATGGGATTCGAACCCATGCGCGGTTTTACCCACCTATACACTTTCCAAGCGTACCTCTTCAGCCTCTTGAGTAATTCTCCAAATGTTAATTATCAATTTTCAAAATATATTATACCATATCCTCTACTATAAATGCCAATTTATGTGTAGGTGTTCTAACAAAAATTAAAAAACCTTCCACATGACGTGGAAGAGTAGGAGTTTTATGAAAAAATTTTATTGGAATAAATGTATTATACTGTTTGATCCTTAAAAGGAACTCAAGTCAAAATAAACTGAAACCAAAACTCACTTTTTACTTCTTTTAAAGTAGCCCTGCATCTTTAAGGATATCTTCAAGGTAGGTACCTTTTATCTTCTTCAAGCCAAACTTCAAAGATTCTTTTTTCAAAAGGGGCAAATCCATTTCCATCAATTTCTTTTTGTCTGAGAGATAATAAACCGAGCGAGCCAGTGTACGCAAGTCATAAGCTGAAGCAAAGACTTCAGGCACACCACGCTCCACATTTAGAAATTGATAAACAGCTTCCATCGCGGTACGTACTGAGTACTCAGTTGTGAATACTGTATCTCTCTCTGTCTCAGCAAAATTACCAATAAAGGCCAAGTTCACTGAATTTTCAGGAAGAACTTGAGGACGATCCCCTGGCTCACGTAACATAAAGTAAGAGGTGATAAATGGCATGTAGACCGGAATTGTGTTGGTATTTTCTTTAACAAATTCCTCTATTTCTGATTCTGGCATACCCAGATGGTAAAGGAGCTCTTGCGTTATTTCCTCCCCTGTACATTTCTCAATTGGTTTTTTAATGTAGTTCCCTGGTGTATTAGACAAGAGGCCATACACCCATGTTACAGTTTCACCCTCTTTTTGTTCCTTAAAGTGGGGTTGACGATGCGTAGTGAAACTCATCAGCCAGTTGGAATCCTTAATAGTGATAATTCCACCTGTCACAACTTTACCTGAACGTAATTCACGATGCGTTAATTTTTCAAAATAAGGTTGAATTTTGAGGTTCTTCCAAGTGACCGTCGCCGATACAAACCAACTTTCATCAGGTAAGTTGTCATAGAAGACTTCTGGCTTCCCAAATTCTGGAGACTGTGCAGCAAGATTTTTCCAAAGTTTCCAAGAGCCACCTAAATCTTTTGTAATTGGCGCTGCTTCTGTTGGACTTCCTTGTGTTGAACTTTCCGTAATTGAACCATTTGTAACAAAAACAAGGTCATCTTCCGTCAAGTCTTGCACTTTTCCATCTGCAAATATAATCTTTTTGGCGACTTTTTTGTTGTTCGAAAAATCTACTTCAATATTTTCAACTTGTGCTTCATATTGGAAGATTACGCCTTGGTCTTTCAAAAAGGCAAGCAAGGGTTTTACTAAAGATTCGTATTGGTTATATTTTGTAAATTTTAGTGCTGTGAAGTCTGGTAACCCTTTGATGTGATGAATAAATCGCATAATGTAGCGGCGCATTTCAATCGCGGAGTGCCATTTTTCAAAAGCAAACATTGAGCACCAGTAAAGCCAAAAGTTTGATTCAAAGAATTCTTCGCTGAAGACATCTTCAATTTTTTTACCGACCAAACTTTCTTCTTGTGCCATGAAAAGCTTCACAATTTCATCTTGGGCTTGTCGACTTAGGGTAAACTGCCCGTCATCCGCCACACGTTCTCCACGATTCGCAATAATCCGACAATTAGAAGAGTTAGGGTCATCCTTATCTAAATAGTAAAATTCATCTAAAACTGAAGCATTTTCTACTTCCAGACTTGGAATAGAATGAAAAAGATCCCAAAGACACTCAAAATGGTTTTCCATTTCACGTCCCCCACGAATCACAAAACCATCATGTGGAATAAAAGAACCATCTAAAGAGCCACCTGAAAGGGAAAGTTCTTCTAAAATATGAATACGATTCCCTGGGACTTGGCCGTCTCTGATCAAAAAGACAGCCGCAGCCAGACCTGCTAGACCTGCACCGACAATATAGGCAGACTTCTTATCAGCCTCTTGTGGTTTTCTTGGTCGAACAAAAGCTTCATAATTTCCGTTTGTATAACGCATATTCAATCCCTCTTTTCTAATTGTTCTTATAATTTGATTATATTCTTAAAAGAGAGCGATTTCAAATTTCTTCTGGCTCTTTTGGACAAGTCTGTATTTTTTGAATAAAAAAGAGGCCCAACCAAAAACCAGCTTCTTTTCTTGATATCTTTTCCTTCATTTTGCCTTGTGTATTACCCTTTTCCTAAAATCTTTTCTTTATCTTCTTCTTGTTTTTTTGTACGGTATTGTGCTCTGAGTTTTTCTTGCTTCTGGCCGTGATATATTCCTAGTAGATATATAGGAATGCCTATAACAAGGAGAAAAACTATCTCAAATAATGGTATGGACTTCCTAAAGAGGAGTATTATTAAGATACTGACTGCAAAGACAAAAATGTAGTAGAGTTGGTCTTTATTTTTACTCAAGTATTTCATGGAATAGATACTGTTCGAGAAAGTGCGACTCGTGGAAGGGAAACCCCAATGCTTATACGACGCACTCTATTTTGTACTGCCCATCGGACAGCTCCTACAACGCTGCCCGAAATAATAGCAACAACACCTGCCGTATGTGGGGGAGTTGCAAAAACTTTTAGTGCAAATCCAACTTGTCCTCCTGCATACACCCCCGCTGCCCAAGCATTCATCGCTCGAATCCTCGGTCCTAAATTGATATGCAAACCAACAAAGCCACGTAATCGCATCGGGATATCTTGTATTTCCTCTGCATCTTCAATCATCAGCTTCGCATCTTTTTCTAGAATTCCGATGTCTGTTAAGTCCTTGACTGTTGCATTAAATTTAACATTTCCCTCCTCATCAAGTGAGTAAAAATCTGTAATAGCATCTGCTATCTTTTGATCTTTATCAGACAACTCAAAGTCAGTTTTACTATTTTCTGTAATCTTAAGCTGTATGCTATCATTACGAACATCAAACTCTTCTGAAGCTTGTTCTTGCACTACATCCACATTACTCGCGTAAACTACACCAACTGCTGATGCTATAGATGCCGATAATAAAGTCAAACCTGAGGCACACAGGATTATAACTTTTTTCAATTTCTTTTCCATAAGATCTTCCTTTTCTTAATCTAATGCTAAAGCACCTCATCCAGCATATTTTCTTTGCAACTCCTTTTTAAAGTTTTATTCTCCTTTCATAAAATCGACTTTTTGTTTGATTAATAAAACCTTAACAAGGTCACCTTAAGCCAAACTGAATTTTATAGACTATTCCATCAATTTAATAAGCCATTTTTGGCTCACTTTATTTGAATTTCAAACCCATAAATTTAAAACAAAAAACACCCCAAAGAGATGCTTTTTTTATGCTTAATGAGCTACTGGATTGCTCGCAATGATTTCCATATTACCAGAAAGTTGCCATTGGTCGATGCCTGTAGGGAGGATAAAGTGGTCGCCTTTTGATAATGCATATGTTTTATCGGCCACCATAAGTTGTCCTTCACCTTCAAGAATAGACACAAGCATATAGTCGGCTGTAGCTTCAAAGTCTTGTGTACCATGAATTGACCATTTATACACATCAAAGAACTCTGATTTTACTAAAGTTGTTAAGTCTGCATTTTCTTCTTTAACAACTTGGACTTTATTTTCTGGTGTTTGATCTCCCGGAATATGGAGCACATCAATTGATTGTTGTATGTGTAGTTCACGAAGATTACCTTGGTCATCTTTGCGATCAAAATCATATACACGGTAAGTTGTGTCGCTTGATTGTTGTGTTTCCAGAATAACAATACCCGCACCAATCGCATGCATTGTTCCTGCAGGTACATGGAAGAAATCACCTGCTTTGACTTTAATTTTGCGCAGTAAGTGATCCCAATCTCCAGAATTGATCATTTCTGCGAGTTCTTCTCGTGATTTTGCATTATGTCCATAAATAATTTCAGAACCTTCTTCTGCTGAAATGATATACCAACATTCTGTTTTACCAAGCTCGCCTTCATGTTTCATGCCGTATTCATCGTTAGGATGAACTTGCACTGAAAGCCAGTCATTGGCATCCAATATTTTGGTCAAGAGAGGAAAGACTTCTTCTTTCGTGTTGCCGAAAAGCTCACGGTGTTGGTCAAATACCTTGTCTAATTTTTGTCCAGCAAATTCTCCATTTTTAATTGTTGAGACACCATGTGGATGAGCTGAGATTGCCCAGTATTCCCCGATTTTATCAGATGGTAATTCATAGCCAAAAGATTTAAGATGATCGCCACCCCAGAGTTTTTCTTGCAATACGGAATCTAAAAATAATGGTTCTATTGACATTTTTTCTCCTCATTTGTTTAATAATACTTCGTTCATTATAGCATAAAAGCGGTTTATTTTTCCTGTACAAGTAATCTTTTTGTATTTTTATAAAATAAAAAAGCTTCCTCTAAGGTTTCGCTCTTTTATCATATATCACTCTTCATTTCAAAAAAACACTTTTTATTGTCAGTATTTAAAATTTATGTGAGATAAAACATTCGGTATTTCAGCAACAAATAATGCAACAATCACAACTAAAATCCCAATCAAGGCAATTTCCCATACCATCAAGGTAACCAAAGGATGAACGCCATCAATATATAATTTATCTGCAATTTTGTCCATCCAGTGTTGTTTCATAAACATAATATATCAGATAAATTATAAAAATGCAATCGTGAGTCTCCAATTTATCGAGAATTATTCACTTTAATGCTGATAATTATTATCAAATTCATCGACTTCGATATAAATGTAAGACTTTTTGTCCGGCAGTGCTTTTCGAATATCTTTTTCGATTGCATTAATAATTTCATAGCTGTGTGCTTCATACTCTACTGGAATATCAATCTTTGCTGCAATTAGAATCTCAGTTGGACCGATGTGAATTGTCTTGATATCAATCAACTGCTTAACTGTTTCACGAATAAAGCTACGTGTTATTTTTTCTAAGTCTGAAGCAGTGACACTTTCACCAACAATTAAACTATAGAACTCTCGTACCAAAAAGACAGCTGCTGCCATAAGCAATAAACCAATCAAGATTCCGGACAGAGCATCATACATGGGGTTCCCTGTAAGAAAAGTGAGAACTGTTCCTCCAAGTGCTAATATTAAACCAATAATGGCACAGAAATCCTCCGCAAAGATAACTAAAATCTCACTGTGGCGGCTCTCATGCAAAAATCTAAACAAGGGCAGTTTTTCGGTATTAAGCGTCTTAATTTCTTTAAAAGCAACGCGCAGTGAACTGCCCTCAATAATCATGCCAAAAAGTAAGATAGCAATCAGAATCAAAGGGTTATTGACCTCATGAGCAGGGTGAACCAGTTTGTCATAAGCCTCCATTACACCAATAACACCACCGCCAAAGAAAAGAAAAGTCGCGACCAACATGCTAAAAAAGTACTTTGCACGCGCTTCTCCAAAAGGATGGACCTGGCTTTGTGCTCTTTTTGCACGCTTGTCACCAAAAAGCAGTAAAACTTGATTTCCACAGTCAACTAAACTGTGTATACTTTCGTTAAGCATAGCCGCACTACCACTTAAGGCATAACCTACAAACTTACTTATTGCAACCAGTACATTTGCACCAAGAGCCGCAATCACAGCGCCCATACCGCTAGTATGTTCTTTTTCTGCCATAATATTTTTCCTCATTATACTTTTTATTTTGATTTTAACACAATAACCTGCTCTGCACATACATATGTGACTTTTGGTATTTTGCCATGAGTATTATAGCACAGTCCCTGCATTTTTGCAGACTTCTCTATAAAAAATAAGCCTCAATGATGAGCGCTTATTTTTTTTATTAATATTCAGGTTTATCCAAATTACGGAGAAGTTCATCGATTTTTGAACCATATTCGACAGATTCATCTTTGGCAAACTTCAAATCCGGGATACGATACATGGTCATGCGTTGTGCTAACTCACGTTTAACAAGACCTGTAGCTTTTTCCAGACCCTTTTTAGCTTTTTCATTGTCACTGGCAAGGTTAGATAACAAGCTGTAATAAACTGTTGCTTGACTCAAATCACCTGTCACTTGAACATCTGTAATATTCACATCTTGAACGCGGGGATCTCGAATCTTATGACGCAAAATATCATTGATTTCACGCTGGATTTCGACAGCCACACGGTCACTGCGGAAGGAAGTGCCCATAATCATTCTCCTTTTTTATTTTTTTCAAGCATTTTAAATTTTAACGCTTGATTTCAACCATTTTGTAAACTTCAAATGTATCGTCAACAAGAATGTCGTTGTAATTTTCTACCATCAAACCACCTTCTTGTGCATTACCGACTTCTTTAACATCATCTTTGTAATGTTTCAAGCTAGCAATAGCTCCATCATGGATAACTACACCATCACGAATAACCCGAACGCTGGCATCACGTTGAACTTTACCGCGGATAACCATAAATCCGGCAATTGTACCAACTTTAGAAACGTTGAATGTTTCACGGACAATTGCTTCACCGATGATTTCTTCTTTGTATTCTGGATCAAGCATACCACGCATTGCTGTTTCGATTTCTTCGATAACTTTATAGATGATGCTGTGAAGACGGATATCTACATCTTCATGCTCTGCTTGCTCACGTGCAAGTCCTGTTGGACGAACATTGAAGCCAATGATAATCGCATTTGAAGCTGCTGCTAATGAAACGTCTGATTCACTAATCGCACCAACTGCCGCGTGAACGATATCAACTTTTACACCTTCAACATCAATTTTTTGTAATGAGGCAGCCATAGCTTCAGCTGTACCTTGTACATCAGCCTTGATGATGATGTTAACTGTTTTCACTTGGCCTTCTTTAAGTGTATCAAAGAGGTTATCAAGACTTACACGACGTGTGTTTTGACGTTTAATCAATTGAGCACGTTTGGCACGTTCTTCACCAGCTGCACGCGCAGATTTTTCATCTTCAAATACCGCGAAATGATCACCAGCTTGAGGAACATCAGAGAGACCGGTTAATTCGACTGGCGTTGATGGCAATGCTTCTTTGATACGACGGCCCAAGTCATTTGTCATCGTACGTACACGACCGTATGTGTTACCAACAACGATTGGGTCTTGGACATGAAGTGTACCTTGTTGTACCAAGAGTGTTGCAATCGCACCACGTCCTTGGTCAAGACGTGCTTCAACGACTGTACCAATAGCACGGACAGTTGGATCTGCTTTAAGTTCTTGCATTTCAGCAACAAGCAAGACAGTTTCCAAAAGGGCATCAAGATTTTGATTGAATTTAGCTGAGATTTCAACAAATTCAGATTCACCGCCCCAAGCTTGTGACATAACACCGTGTTCAGCTAATTCTTGGATCACACGTTGTGGGTTTGCGCCTGGCTTATCAATTTTATTAATAGCAACGATGATGGGTACACCAGCAGCTTTTGAGTGATTGATAGCTTCAATCGTTTGTGGCATAACACCATCATCAGCGGCAACAACCAAGATCGTAATATCGGTTACTGAGGCACCACGTGCACGCATACTTGTGAACGCTTCGTGTCCTGGTGTGTCCAAGAAAGTGATTTTCTTATCACCAGTTTTGATTTGATAAGCGCCGATATGTTGTGTGATACCACCAGCTTCGCCTTCAGTGACACGAGATTCACGGAAACGGTCAAGCAAGGTTGTTTTACCATGGTCAACGTGACCCATGATTGTCACAACAGCTGGACGTTCTACCATGTTTTCTTCGTTAAGGTAACCTTCTTCAACAAAAAGACGTTCAATATCAGATTGATCTTCTTCCACTTTTTTAACTGGAGTGATGCCATAATCCATAAGGATTAATTCCAAAGTGTCTTCATCAAGAGATTGGTTTTGATTAACCATTGTTCCCATCATGAAGAGTTTTTTGATGATTTCAGCTGGTTCACGTTTGATTGCTTTTGCAATATCTTGAACATTCATCCCTTCAGCATATTCCACTGATTCTGGTAATTCATGATATTTACGAGTAGACACTGGTGCAGCTGATTGTTGATTTTTACCGCCACGGCGACCTTTTTGATTCCAATTTGAGTTACGTGCATTACGTACTTGATTACGGTTATCATTTACACGCAATGGTCCGCCTGGACGACGGCCATCTGAACCTTTGTCGTGTTCGTTTTTCTTGCGGTCACGGTCACGGCGGTTATTGTTTTTACCAGAAGTAGCAGGTGCTGTGAATACTTCTGTTGATGGTTTGCTCTCAAATTTATTGCCGCCACGATTTTGGTTATCATTATTGCGACGATTATCATTTTGGTTGCGACCTTGTCCACCACGACGATTGTCGTTGTTACGGCGATCATTTTGACGACGCTCTTGACGAGCAGCATCTTTTTTCGCTGCTTCTTTTTTAATATCTTCTGCGCGTTTTACGACTTTGATTTGAATCCTTGGTTTTTTATCCAATGCTTTTTTAGGTTCTTCTTTCACTGGCTCAGTAGTTTTTTCTTCTTGCTTTTTCGCTGCTGGAGCTGGAGCTTCTGATTTCTTCTCTACTTTTGGCGCTGTTTTTTCTTGTTTTACTGTCTTAACTTCTTCCACTTTTGGTTCAGCCTTTACTTCAGCTTCAACCTTTGCGGCTTTTTCTGCTTCTTCTTTAGCTTTAATACGTGCCAAGATAGCAGGGTCTTCAACCACTGCTTTCCCTGCAAAGGTCCGTGGTGCTTCATCTTTTTTCTTTGATGCTTTCGCTTTTGGTTGGGCAGGTTTTACTGGAGCAGTTGTTTTTTCAGTTGCAGTTGTTCCTGATTTCACACGTGCAATGATTTTTTCTGCTTCAGCATCTGTGACTGAACTCGAGTGAGCTTTAACAGCCAAGCCCAATTCTTGTGCTGCTGACACAAGATCAGCATTTTTCAATCCTGTTTCTTTTGCGATTTGATTAATTCGTTTTTTATCAGACAATGTTGTCCTCCTTATTTTTTAGTTAGTCATAAGGCTCTCCATTTTCTTTGCAAATCCATCATCAGCAATGGCCAACACTTTACGGTTAGCACCAATTGCTACTGAAAGTTCATTTACTGAGAACGTTTGTAAGACGCTTACCTCATAGTAACTCGATTTATCGGTGATTTTTTTGATCAAATTCTCTGACGCATCATGGGCAACAAAAACTAAGCTGGCTTTGCCATTTTGAATGGCTTTGACCACAAGTTCTTCCCCTGTGATGACTTTTCCTGCGCGTTTAGCAAGACCGAGTAAATTCAATACTTTTTTTGTATTATCCATATTCGTCTTAGTCCGGTGCCAAGTCTGCCGAATAAGTAGCTTCTGCTAATTCACGGCGTGCCACTTGGTGTTCAACATAACTGATCAGTTCGTCATAAAATTCGTCTGAGATTTTTGTACTGAAAGTACGATCAAAGACATGTCTCTTCTTAGCGAGCTGTGCTTCTTCATTTGATAAGGCGATATAAGCACCGCGGCCATGTGCCTTACCTGTTGGGTCAATGGAGATTTGCCCCTCTTTGTTAAAAGCAATACGTAAAAGATCACGTTTAGCGATTTGCTCACCAGAAACTACAGACTTTCTCATGGGAGTCTTTTTTTGTTTCATAGGCCTATTCTTCAGTTGTTGCTTCTTCTGAAACAGTTTCAGCAACTTCTTCTACAATTTCATCTACTTCTTCAACAAGTGCATCAAGCTCCGCCATTTCCTTTTGGAAATCTTCTTCGGACTTGATATCGATCTTACAGTTTGTAACGTGTGCAGCAAGACGTACATTTTGTCCACGTTTACCGATAGCCAGGGACAATTGATCTTGAGCAACAACTGCAATCGCTGAACCGTCTTCACGGATTGCCACTTGCTCGATACGCGCTGGTTTAAGTGCGTTGGCAATCAAAGTTGCTTTATCGGCATTATATTCGATGATATCCATCTTTTCACCCGCAAGTTCACGGATAATTCCTTGGATACGTGCACCTTTTGCACCAACCATTGTACCAATAGCATCTACGTTTTCATCATGACTTTCGACAATGACTTTCGCACGGTCTCCTGCATCACGCGCAACAGATTTGATTTCTACTGTTCCATCGTAAACTTCAGGAATTTCTTTTTCAAACATACGTTTAAGCATATCTGGTGCTGTACGGCTGATGAAAACACGTGTCCCTTTTGGTGTCAAAAGTACATCAGTCACATAAACTTTCACTTTGTCGCCAACATGATAATTTTCTTGACTGATACGGTCTTTGGCTGTCAAAAGTGCATCCACACGCCCCAAGTTAACATAAACTGCACGTGCATCTACTTTTTCAACGGTCCCCATGATGATTTCATCTTTGTAACGGCTGTATTCATTGTAAATGATTGTGCGTTCTTCTTCACGCATTTTTTGCATGATAACTTGTTTAGCTGCTCCCGCTGCTGTACGTGCAAAATCTTTTGGTTTTTCTTCAAACATGATTTTGTCGCCAATTTCATAATGCGGATTTAATTCTTGGGCATCTTCAAGTGAAATTTCAAGACGGCTATCAAAGACTTCATCCACAATTTCACGTGTTGAGTAAACATTGAAGTTTCCTTTTTTCTCATCGAAAATAACTTTCACATTTTGTGCTTGACCATATTGGCGTTTGTAAGCAGCTGTGATTGCTTGCTCAATTGCTTCGATAACAATCTCTTGTTTAATGCCTTTTTCTTCTTCTAGCATTGTAAAGGCGTTAAGCATTTCCTTGCTCATTTTGTTTTTTCCTCTTTCTTGAGTTTTTTGGAAAATATTTTCTTTTCATTAATTCGGGTGAGAGACTTACTCTCAGAGCATTTAGAATTTCTTACAACTTCACTAAAGTTGTAGCTTTTGAAATCTTATCTGCTGGAATTTCAACTGTTTTCTTACGGGCCTTATCCATATATTCTACAGTTAAGGTGTTGTCCTCAAACTTCACCAAATCTCCAACAAATTCTTTTTCGCCTTCAATTTTTTGATAAAGTTTCACAAGAATGTATTCACCAATGGCACTTTGAAAATGTTCAGCTTTTTTAAGCGGACGTTCTGCACCAGGGCTTGCAACTTCAAGCATATAACCTTCCGTTGGAAATGGGTCTGGTGAAATCGTGTCCAGCAAAGGTGAAAGAATTTCACTTAAATCGGCTGTGTCTTGAATAGTAATGCCATCTACCTTATCTACCAAGAGTCGCAAAACCATATCTCCGCCAAGTTTTTCCCACTCAACATCAATCAATTCAAACTCTTCTGGCAGGTGAGGCAAGATGAATTCTTCTACTGTTTTTACAAGTGTTTCTGACATCTCTTCTCCTTTCAGAAAACAACACAGAAGGAGCGTCCTCTCGAACGCTCCTTTCTAGTAGTTTTTATTTAAGACCATTATAGCATATTTTTGAAGTTTGTCAAGGGGCATGATTAGACAGGATGATCCACTTAAAATTCCCAACTCATCCATAAAATTTCTTTGAAAATTCTTGAAAATCTAGCATTAAAGGGCTATGATAAAAAGAGTGTAATTTATAGGAGATGTTTATGAAAATCTATTTTCAGTTACTTATTATTTTTGGTTTTTCTTTCGTGGGAGATACGCTGTCAAACAGTTTGCATCTCCCTGTTCCCGGGAGTATTTTAGGAATGATTTTTTTATTCCTTGCGCTACAATTTAAAGTGTTAAAATTCACCGATGTGGATGAGGTTGGGAGCTTCTTAATCAATAACATGACGATTTTATTTTTACCTGCTGGTGTGGGAATCATGGCCAAATGGTCTTTGATTTCCAATTTTTGGTGGCAAATAGCTGTGATTGTTCTTCTTGCCCTTATTGTGAATATCTTTGTTTTAGGTCATTTGGTTCAATTTATCAAAGTCAAATATGAAGGAGATTACCTTGATCCTGAATTACTAAAAAATAAAAGAGAGGTACACTGATGGATGCCATTACTTCTAGCCCACTGTTTGGTTTAACTCTGACGCTCTTAATATTTATTGTTGGTGTACGTATCAATGAAAATATACGTAAACCTTGGACAAATCCCTTACTTTTTGCGACTCTAGTCATTATTTTGATTTTGGTGGTAGCTAAAATACCTTATGAAAATTATTACAAAGGAGGTGCAATATTAAACGACTTGATTGGTCCTTCAACTGTTGCCTTAGGTATTCCTTTGTATAAAACCTTTCAGCTCATGAAACACCATGCACGCTCTATTTTAATCAGTATCGCTGCTGCGGCTCTCATCAACACAGTTATTACGGCCTTATTGTTAAAATTTTTCGGTTTATCAAAATTAGCTTCCCTCTCCCTTTTCCCAAAGTCTGTAACTACTGCGATGGCTATTGGAATCACGGAAAAAATGCAAGGTGTTACAACGATTACGGTTGTCGTGGTGGTGGCTACCGGAATCTTGACCAGCGTTCTCGGCGTACCATTGATGAAACTTTTTAAAATTAAAGACCCTGTTGCCCAAGGTGTCGTGCTCGGTGGCACTGGACATGCTGTTGGGACAGGAAGTGCCATTGAACTAGGAAAAGTTCAAGGTGCAATGGGAGCTTTAGCTATTGGTGTAACCGGGATTATGTACGTTATATTTGCACCTTTAGTGGCTCATATTATACTTGGTTATTAAAAAAAGAATCGAACTTCCGATTCTTTTTTATTTTCCAATAACATAATGAAATGTGCTTGCTTCTGATTTTGTAAACGTACGGTAGCTTAGTTTTCCTAATCCCATGACATTAGATTCTGAAATAAGAATAGAGCCATCACTTCGAACTTGCTCTACAAATGCGACATGACCGTAAGTTTTATCTGCCCCTGCTTGTCCAGGACTAAAACTTAGCGCAGAACCTGCTGTCGGTTTAGTAGTTACTTTATAGCCATTCGCATTTTGCCAATCTCCACCATTGCCCATATACGGGCTGAAATTTATTCCTACTTGTTTAGCTCTGTAATAAGTATACCATGTACATTGCCCCCAAGGATAGTATCCATTTTGAGGATATGTACTTAAATTTGCAAGGGGGCGAATTGCAGTATAACCTGCAGGAACAGTTGCACTTGAATCCGCATTATTTGCAGATCCTCCAGAATTTCCATTGCCAGAGCCTGCTCCTCCCGTATTATCTGCTTGATACCAAGCTATTCCCTCATATTTCCAACCGCTGGAAGCCAAAACATTTTTTTCATAGCCATCTGCTGTCACAAAATGGGCACCTAAACCAGCCGCTGCATTGAATAAACGGTATACTGGTTTTAAACCTGTACGTGGTGCATAGAAGGCAACACCTTCTGATTTCCACCCTTTTTGACTTGTTAATACTTTAACTTCATAATTGTCTTTTGTATAAATATGTTCACCAGACCGCGGATTGTAAACACGATTAATCGCTAAAGATCCATTTTCTGCAGTATTATACTGTTTAAAATTTATACCTTCTCTGATCCAGTCAGAGGATAATGTGGGAAGAGTATTATATTCATACTGACTTGCAGTATAAAGATGCTCTTTTGAAACTTTATTATAAAGACGATAGACATTGACTTCTGCGGCTGAGGCAGCACTAGCCGAAAAAGCCCCTGCTAAACCGAGAGTTACAAGAACAACGATAATAAATTCTCTTTTTTTCATGCTTTTTTCCTTTTTACTCAATCGAATGCCTGACTTCTATTCTCAGTTTGTTTTTATTTAATAATAAAAACCGTATTTAGTTCATAATTTATTATTTACGTTTACGTGCAATCAAATGAATTGGTGTACCTTCAAAGACAAAGGCTTTACGGATTTGATTTTCTAAGAAACGCATATAAGAGAAATGCATCAGTTCTTCTTCATTCACGAAGACCACAAATGTTGGTGGTTTAACAGCAACTTGTGTGGCATAGAAAATCTTCAAACGTTTCCCTTTATCTGTCGGTGTCGGATTAATTGCTACCGCATCCATAATAACATCATTCAAGACAGAACTTGAAATACGAAGGTTTTGTGAATGATGAATTTCTTTAATCATATCTGGAAGTTTATGAAGACGTTGACCTGTTTTAGCAGAAACGTAAACAATCGGTGCATAGTCAAGGAATTTAAATTTCCAACGGATATCATCTTCGAATTTTTTCATGGTGTAATTGTCTTTTTCAAGTGTATCCCACTTGTTCACCACGAGAAGAATCCCTTTACCTGCATCATGAGCAAAACCAGCAATCCGCATGTCGTATTCACGAATTCCCTCTTCAGCATTGATGACCATGAGGACAATGTCGCTCCGATCAATAGCACGCATGGCACGCATCACAGAATATTTTTCTGTATTTTCGTAGATTTTCCCCGATTTACGCATCCCTGCTGTATCAATCATGAGGAATTCTTGCCCTTCAGCATCAGTAAAGCTTGTATCAATCGCATCACGTGTGGTACCTGCAACAGGGCTAGCAATGACACGGTCTTCTCCGAGAATGGCATTAATCAAACTTGATTTACCAACATTTGGACGACCAATCAAACTAAATTTGATGACATCTGGATTTTCTTCTTCTGTTTCGGTGGGTAGGTTTTCAATGATTGCATCAAGTACATCCCCTGTACCCAAGCCGTGTACCGCAGATACAGGATAAGGTTCTCCCAGTCCAAGTGAATAGAAGTCAAAAATTTCCATTCGACGTTCTGGGTTATCTACTTTATTGACCACAAGGATTATTGGTTTATCTGTACGGTAGAGGATTTGTGCTACGTGTTCGTCAGCATCGGTAATTCCTGTTTCTCCATCCACAACGGCTACGATAACATCCGCTTCTTCCATCGCAATCTCTGCTTGGGCACGGATCTGTGTCATGAAAGGCTCATCCGAAAGTTCAATCCCCCCAGTATCAATAAGCGAGAATTTTTTGTTCAACCATTCGCCTGTGGCATAAATACGGTCACGTGTTACTCCAGGAATATCTTCGACAATCGAGATACGTTCTCCAGCAATACGGTTAAAAATCGTCGATTTTCCGACATTTGGTCGGCCGACAATGGCTACTGTAGGTAGTGTCATTTATTTTTTATCCTTTTCTTATCAGTAATATCAGTAATAAGTTTTTTTCTCTTATTCCTCATCTTCTTCTTTTCATCTCAAAGAGAAAAAGTATGCATTGTAATTATAACATTTTACGGGCTATTTTTATAGCTCTGTCTTTTCAGTTTAAAAGTGAGCCCGAAATTCTTGCTCACTTTTTATTATTTTTTAAGTTTTTTAAAGGGAATTTCCTTCACACCGAGAAGATCTAGAGCAAAGTTAAAGATTGGTATTCCCACGATAAGGCCCCAAACACCGAAGAAATGTTCTCCTAAGAAAAGAATCACGAAGGTATAAAACATGGGCAGTTTTGTTTTATGGGCCATGAGATGCGGGTTGAGTACATAAGACTCAAGCGCATGAATTAAAGCTACCATAAGTAACACAAAGATAACGTCCCTAATCCCTCCGATAGAATAACCGATGATGGATAAAGGAATACAAGAGACAAGTACACCAGCAACGGGAATAAGGCTCAATAGGAAAATCATTACGCCTAAACTCAATAACTCTGGAAAGCCCATGAAGCTTAACGCAATAAGTGTCAAAACAGTATTGACGAGAGCAATAATAAATTGCGTTTCCAAGACAACACCAAACCCTGTAAAGAATTTGCTTGCCAAATAATAGACGTCTTCAAAGAACCAAGCAAAGTCACTTTCCAAGAAGAGAGCGGAGAATTTATTGGTTTCTTTACGATCAATAGTGAAAAAGAAACTCATTAAAAAAGCAAAAACAACAATGAGTAACCCTTTCCCAAAACTAGTTACATAATCAACCAAGGTCCCTAAACTGCTTTGCAGCTTATCTGCCAAGTTGTATTCTTTGAAAAGATTATATATCGAATCCATCAGCGCACTCTCGCCGTTGCTATTGTTCTGGTAAAACTTACTTACAGCATTGATGAGATGCGTGAGCTGATTGACCAGTACGGGAATATATTCCGTAATACCTAAGTAGATTAAAAAAAGAATGACACCGTATAAGATAAAACCACTAATTTTGCCCGGTAGTTTAATTTTTCTCTCGATAAAGCTGACAAAACGATAGGCAAGGTAGCTGAAGACGAAAGTCAAAAGCATCAGTGGGAGAATGCTGCGTACAAAATAGAGTACAGCAATGAGAAACGCCAAAACGACCCATCTTCTAAGTTTTTCATTCTTTATAAAATTTTGGTAGTATTCCATACATTCACATCCTTCAATTTTCATAGATTAAAAAATTGTTTTTTCACATTTTCAAGCTTCTAAATTATATCATGTTTAGCATGCAAAAAGATACATCCTAAGATGTATCTTTTAAATTTTATTTCTTTTTGCCTTTTTTCATTTTTTTCTGCGCCCGTTTCATGGCTTGTTTCATGGCAAATTGTGTGGCTTTTCCTTTGAGGCCACCACCGAACATGGAGTTCATATCAGGTGTTCCGGAAGAGGCACCTCCTCCCATAAGTCCTTGCAAGTCTCCTAGAGAGGACATATCTGGCATGCCACCAGGCATATTTTTCATGTTTGGCATTTTACCGCCAGCGCCACCCATCATTTGTTGCATCATTGAATTCATGTCACCGTTCATAATGCCTTGCATCATGTCTTTAGACTGGTTGAATTGCTTGATGAACTTGTTCACCTCGATAAAACTATTGCCTGATCCAGCAGCAATACGTCGACGACGTGCGGGTGAAAGTTCGACTTCCAATTGACGTTCTGCTGGCGTCATAGAAAGTACGATAGCACGTTTACGGGCAATGTCTTTCGGATCAACTTTAACATTTTCAATTCCTGGCATTTGTGACATCCCTGGAATCATCTTCATAATGTCTTCCATTGGGCCCATGTTTGTCACTTGGTCAAGCTGTTCCACAAAGTCGCTGTAATCAAAACGATTTTCCGCCATCTTTTCAGCCATCTTCATCGATTGCTCTTCGTCAAACTGCGCTTGAGCCTTTTCAATCAAGGTCAACATATCCCCCATACCGAGGATACGAGAGCTCATACGATCAGGATAAAAAGTTTCCAAATCGGTCAGTTTTTCACCTGTACCAGTAAATTTGATTGGCTTACCTGTAATTTCACGAATCGATAAAGCCGCACCACCACGGGTATCACCATCAAGTTTAGTAATGATAACACCACTAATGTCTAATTTTTCATCAAACGTTTTCGCTACTTGCGCAGCAACTTGACCTGTCATGGCATCAACAACCAAGAGAATTTCCGTTGGTTGTGCAAGAGCTTTAATCTCTTGCAACTCGTTCATGAGTTTGTCGTCAATTTCGAGACGACCTGCCGTATCAATCAACACATAGTCTTTACGCTCTTCACGTGCTTTAGCAAGACCATTTTTAACAATATTTACCGGACTTTCGGCTGTTCCTTCATCATAGACAGGAATATCAAGTTGTTCACCTAATGTTTTTAATTGGTCAATGGCTGCTGGACGATAAACGTCAGCCGCAATCAGCATTGGGCGTGCATTTTGTTCTTCTTTAAGCTTTTTAGCAAGTTTACCCGCAAAGGTTGTTTTACCTGCCCCTTGCAAACCCACCATCATGATAATGGTTGGAATTTTAGGGGATTTGAGTAACTCAGCTTCCCCACCGCCCAAAATCGCAGTTAATTCTTCGTTAACAATCGAAATAATTTGTTGCGCAGGATTTAGTGCTTCTGAGACTTCTGTCCCAATCGCACGTTCGCGAATCGCTTTGATAAACTTTTTCACTACAGGAAGAGCAACGTCGGCTTCGAGAAGGGCCACACGTATTTCTTTCGTAATTTCTGCTACATCTTGTTCTGTAATTTTCTTTTTGCCACGCAAATTTTTAAAGACATTTTGCAAACGTTCAGTTAAATTTTCAAAAGCCATAGTTATATTCCAGTTCTATTATTTTATTCAGATAGTTTTATTATACCATATTCTGTCGAGGCTTAAATCCACCAGAAGTTGGAAAATTTCTAATTTTGTTCGGAAAGTTTTTGGATATCTTCAGGACGACCAATGACAAAGAGTGAATCCCCAATCATGAGTCGCGTATCTCCTGAGGCGATTTCAACTTTTCCATTGATATGCTTAACATAGCTGATGTTTAAGTCGTAGTGATTAAAATCATCAATTTCAGAAATAACCCGGTTATTCATTTTACGTGAACATACTTTTACTTCTGCAAACTCAATATTCTCAGCAATATCCACGACATTACTGATGTTCTCAAAGATTAAACTTTCGGCAATCTTACGTCCCATTTCTACCTCAGGTAGAACCACACGATCGGCACCAATTTTTTCCAAAAGACGATAATGATTTTTATCTACAGCCTTGGTGATGACTTGAGGCACACCAGCATCTTTTGCCAGCATAGTCACCAACACAGAAGATTGGATGTCTTCACCGATAGCTACAACAGCAACATCAAAATCTTGAATGCCTATCTCATCCAAGACACGCTCATCTTTTGCATCGGCAATGATGGCATTAGGAACCATATCCTTAAAAAGATTGACACGATCTTCATTCTGGTCAATCACGAGCAAATCTGCTTCCGTTTCAGCAATTGTTTTCGCAACTGCTGAGCCAAAACGTCCCAGACCTATAACAACAAATGATTTCATATTAACCTACCATTACCTTTTCTTCAGGGTATTTATAAAGCGACTCATGACTGTCTTTGGCATTCAGAGAATAAATAATTGTAAAGACACCAACGCGTCCAATAAACATAAGAAGCCCTACAATAATTTTGCCTGGAACATTGAGTCCAGGAGTTACTCCCATACTTAGCCCTACGGTCGATAGAGCAGAAATAACTTCGAACAAGAGCTGATCCACGCGGAATTTCGGATTGGTTAAGAGCAAGGCAAACGTTGCAATAACCATCATAAAGAAATAGAGAAAGACCGACTCATAAGCTTGTTTGACAACACTTTGTGGAATCGTTCTATTTTTAAAACTTGTATGCTTGTCACGTTTAATGATTGAGCGGACATTAAGGGCTAAAACACCAATAGTTGTCGTTTTTAAACCGCCAGCTGTAGACCCAGATGTACCACCGATAATCATCAACATGATTGTCAAAAAGATACTGGCTTGACTGAACAGGGTGTATTCTTGAATGGAAAAACCCGCAGTTCTCTGGGAAATGGATAAGAATAAACTCTGCATGGTAAAAATGGCTGGATTATTACTTACACTTTCAAAATCAGAGATTAAAAAGAGTATCATGCCGCCAAAGATAAGAAAAGTCGTTGTTGTCAGTGCCAAACGTGTGTGTAAGGACAATTTTCTTTGCTTTTTGTAGTTAAGCAAGTCCATCATAACGATAAAACCTAAGCTTCCGCATACAATCATGGAGGCGATGACCATTAAAACATAAGGTGAATGTTCATAAAGCATGAGTGAATTCCCAAACAAATCAAATCCAGCATTACAGTAAGCCGAAATTGCATGAAACACACTGTACCATAAACCTTTAACCAGTCCAAACTTTGGTACAAAAGCAAAGGACAAGAGAACACTTCCACAAAATTGAATGAGAAAAGAAATGATTAATACATTCATAACAACACGAACACCCGAGCTCATATCGGACAGGCTGTAGGATTCTTGAATAATCAACCGCGACTTAAGCGACATCTTTTGATTGAGCAATAAAAAGATACTGACAACTAAAGTCATAAATCCTAATCCACCAATTTCAATCAATGAAAGTATGATGACTTGACCAAAAAGCGACCAGTGAGCGCTTGTATCAATGACTGTCAAACCTGTAACACAAGTTGCAGATACAGCTGTAAAGAGCGCATCGATAGGATGAGTAAATTGTCCTGTTTTGGAGGAAATCGGTAAACTCAACAGTGTCCCGCCCACAATGACAAGGGTCAAAAAGGCGATAAAAATAATCTGCAAAGCTGTTAATTTTTTTAAATTTTTCTGCATAAGATGCTTGCTTTACTCTCCTGTAGTTACTGTACTGTGAGAACTTGTCATTATCAAAAAAATATAGCAAAAGACAGGCCTTTACTATATGATAATTTTTCAACGTTCTTGAACAAATACTCTCTCTGAGAAATCTTATTCAGACTTTTCAGTGGCTTTATTTGTTTTCTTTTTATTGCTCTTGTAGCGACGTGTTAATTCTTGTGGTGCACGAGCTTCCATCACGACAGGAAGAACAACTGGTTTACGACGTGTTTGGTTGTAGAGGAATTTACCAAGAGCATCACGAATAGCACCCTTAAGTTCTGACCAGTCAAAAGTTGTTCCTGCAAGATATTTTTCAACTGTTTCATTAACCAAATTTCCTGCATCTTTCATCAAATCACGTGATGTTTTGACATAGACAAAGCCACGCGTATGGACACGTGTTTGACTGATGATTTTACGGTCGCTCTTACTGATTGTGATAACAGCAATGAAAATACCGTCTTCTGACAAAACTTTACGGTCACGTAAAACGACTGAGCCAATGTCACCAATACCCGAACCATCAATCATTACGTTTTCTGCTGGTACAGCACCTGCAGGGATCATCTCGTCTTTTTTATTGAACGAAACAGACTCTCCTTTTTTAGCGATGAAAATGTGTTCTGGGAGCATGCCCATTTCCATGGCTAATTCAGCATGTGCACGTAACTCACGGTATTCACCTTGAATAGGGATAAGATTTTTAGGTCGTAAGATATCAATCATAAATTGCAAATCACGCGCATTGGCATGACCTGAAACTTTTAAATCTCCGCCCAACATCTTCATTACACCACCTGCACGATAAACGTCATTTTCAATGCGTGCCACTAATGTTTCATAAGCTACTGAAGGAGTTGTTACAGCAAACGCTACATCTCCTTCTTTAATTTTCACCCATTTGTGGCGTTTGTGCGCCATGTCACCGAGAACTTTTAAAGGTTCACCCATGCGACCTGTTTCAATGATGACAAGTTCATCATCAGCGTATTTACTGATTTCATTTGGTTTAATGATTGCTTTTTTATCTTCAATTTGCAACTTTTTCAAACGCGTTGCTGTTTCAACGATTTGGTCCATATCTTGGCCAGTAAAGACGATATGGCGACCAAGCTTGATTGCTGCATCGACTACTTGTTGGATGCGCCCGAGATTCCCTGCGTTACAAGCAATGATGACACGGCCTTGTGCTTCATCAATTGTATCAAATATTTTTTCGTAGATTTCATGTTCACTTGCAGATTGAGCTGTTGACAAAGCATTTGGTGAGCTTGAAAGTAAAGCAAGAACTTTACTGCTTCCAATTTCAGCAAGACGTCGCATGTTTGTACGGTAACCAGGAGCAACGGCTGGATCAAAGCGGAAATCTCCTGTATAGACAATGTTCCCGGAGTCCGTTCCAATGACAATCCCCATTGATTCTGGGATTGTATGTGTTGTGGAGAAGAAGGAAATTACAGCTTGACCAAAATCAATTTCTGTTTCTTCGTTGACCACGTGGAAGTCCTTAAATTTCTTGCTGCCGTCATAGTTACGCACATTGATCTTTGCAAGTTCAATCGTCAGTTCACTCCCAAATACAGGGACACGTAATTCTGAAACGATATAAGGTAATGCGCCAATCGAATCCGCATGGCCATGTGTCAAGAAAATTCCCGCCACACGATCAGCATTTTCAACCAAATAGTCAATATCCGGAATAACAAAGTCAATCCCTAACATATCACTGTCTGCATATTTCAGTCCTGCATCGAGAACGAAGATTTGTTCGTTCACCTCTGCTAAGTACATATTTTTACCAAATTCGCGTACACCGCCTAAGGGTGTAATTTTTATATCTGCCATTTATTTATTAATTTAAACCTTTCTTATTTCGTAATAAAAGGGATTGGCATTCCAATCCCTACCGAGAATACTTACTATAAGTATAACTCAAAGCAAGCAAAAAATCAATCAAATATGCGTCAATCCCTCATATCATGCGGTTTATCGTCACTTAACTTTTTTAAGCTTTCCCGTATATCCTCTGCGTATTTTGCGAAAAATTTTTGATTTTTAATCCGCAAACAGCCTCGGCCTATCGCTGATTTTGGAAATCGCTCCTGTAAAGCCACATTACTTCCATAAAAATAGAGTGCAACATAATCTTTTTGAGCAGAAATATTAAGCATTCCGGCTTCTTCATAACCTGGACTTGGGTGAGGATTTAATCCCACAGCGAGGGCTGAAAATGTTCTTCCATTATCAAAATAACGCAAGTCTTCCTCTGGAAACACTGTCCCAACCAATTGCGTAACTTGCCTTAAAAGTTGTGGATCAGGTGACTGTGCGATGTAGTCTTCTATCTCCTCTGCGCTTATGTACATCCCAGCTCCTCGCTTTTCTTTCAATTAAAAATAAGTCTTTAAAAAATTTGCTACTGCTTCTCGATATTTTTCTTTATCTATTTCGTAAGACCGCACATGTCGACCGCCTTTTGCAATATATATTTCCTTTGGCCCTTTCGTCGCTTCATAGTTTCGGTAGACCATTTCCATGGGAACAAAAGTATCCTGATCTCCATGAATAAAGAGGAAGGGTTTCGTATTTTTATTTAATTGCGTAATTGACGAGGCTTCCTTCCAATCGTAACCCGCAAAAAGTTTAGACCAAAAAGAAAGGAGGTGAATCAGCGGAAATTGTGGCAAATGATAATCATGCTTTGCTTTATGCGCCAACTCATTCCAAACCGTATCATAACCACAGTCTTCAATAAAACATTTGACATGTTCAGGCAAGTCTTCACCTGAAAGCATCATTGTGGCAGAGGCTCCCATCGAAATACCGAACATTGCGATTTCACTTTCTGGTTTTTTCTCAATAATCTGTTTAATCCAACCTAGATTATCTTTACGATCTAACCAGCCAAAACCAATGAATTTTCCTGGACTTTTTGCACCTGCACGATAGTCCGGCATGAGGACGTTGTAGCCCAGCTCATGAAAGAGCCAACCAAAAGCACCATATCTGTCTCGAACAGATTTATAGCCATTGGCCAATAAGATCGTCTTATTTGTCGGCGTGGTAGCTGGTAAATACCACGCCTTAAGCGTCAAATTATCGTGTGTCTGTAAATACCACTCTTCTTTTTCAGCTTGCATGAATGCGTACCATTCGGCATAAAGAGGGTCATTTCTTTGAGGTTGTTGAATCCAAATGCTACGATTTTTATTTTCAATAAACATGAATAGACCTAAGCTAACCATAAGAACTAAAAAAATGAGAACCAGTACTAGTATTAAAAAATTTAACATGAGCATATTATAACATGACTTGCGTGACAACTTTACTTGTTTTCTTCTTCATGAAAAAAAGAGATTTAAAATCTCCTTTCCCTTCTTATTTATTACCTGGAACATCCGACAATGTCCACGTTAGTTCTCCTTTATATTTTGCAGCATATTGTTGAGTCACAGGTACATCAAGATAGAGTCCTTTTTTCGTTGTACTCCCCCAATTTTGACTGAGATTAAAGGTACCACCATTTGTTCCACTTGGCTGAGTTTCTACTTGAGCATTACTTGCTGAAAGCACGGTATTGTTGGTGCCATCAGCACTAAAGAATAAAGTCCCAGCCAGTGAATGACCGCCAGTAATCGGGGTGCCTGTAACGTCAACTTCGACTAATGGCTGAGTTTCTTTTACAAACATTGTCCAACCTGTATTTTTGCTGCTTTGTCTTGTATCTGTAACCACGAGATCTTGAGTATAGGCAGGAAAATCAACCACATTACTATTTTTAACTTTTAGCTGTCCAAAGTCCATTGTAGATGGTGCACTGGTGAAATTTAAACTCCCTGTAAAGATTGATATAGCAACAGTTTTTGAAATGCTTTTATCTGAGCTTGAAAAATTGTAAGTCACATCGATAATGTCATTAGATTGAGCATTCTTCAAGGCCGTAAAGTATGCAGCAGAATCTTCTAAAGCAGCTGAACTCACTGTTCCATCAGAATGATAAGCTTTTGCCTGCGTATAATAATCAAGTGTTGGTTGATCACTATTTGCCCCAATCGTATTCGCGACATCCTGCCCTAAAGTTACAGGATATGCATTGATCGCTCTCTGACGATCAGAGGAGATGACTGCATCATCAGAAACCACGACAAGATGCGCTTGCGCTGTTTCATTTGTCGTTGACCATGTAACTGGAATATCAATATAATCTTTACCATTTAGCCCAGCATTGGCAGTCGCTAAAGCATTTCCATCAAGCTTTAGGCCTGATAAATCTTGCCCCTTTACTTCCATCAAAGATTGAAGTTGGCTTTCAGTGAGCGTTTTTGCCATAGTTTCTGAAAGAATAATATTTCCTGCTGTAAGCTTTTGAGTAATTGTTATCGTTGCCTTAGGTGCAATAACGGGAACTGCAGCTGACACCTTATTAACTGCAAGCATACTTGGAAGAGCAACAGACAGAACTGCACCCATTATAAAAAATCGTTTCATTTTTTCTCCTCTCCTCCTATGCTGGTCCATCTGCGATGGTGTATTTAAAGATACCAGATGGTGTTCCTGTTTGCGTCAATAGTGTGTTTTTTGCTTTAATTTTTATTCCTGAAGTTTGTGGAGCAGTCAATGTATAATTTTGCCCTGCATTCGCCATTGAAATAAAAGAAGGCAAACTTGTATCTGAAGTTACTGAGGCAATAGACACAGCCAAGCCAGTACCCAATGTTTTGTTATCTGCTGGATTGGCAGGATTACTCCAATAATAGTCGATATTATCTGCAAAATTATTTTGCATCATGGTTACCGAAAGGTTAAAGTTTGGTGCTTGTCCCCGATCATCCCCTACAACCAAGGTTTGTGTCTCGTTTCCATTAATTAAATTTGACCATGAGCTATCGGCTGGTGTACCATTACTATCACTAGGGTTTAAAGAGATATTAAAACTTCTTGCCATAGATGATTTAACGGCATCCATCCAGAAGCCTATCGGCTGATACCAGGATATATATTTGGCAGTTTTCATACCCGTTAAATCCGCACTCGAATAATTATTAGGTACCAAAGCAGAACTAGCGTTAGCACCTAAGCCAGTGATTGTTCCTGTGTTTTGCCTGTACCAGATATCTCCCGTGCTCAGATTATTTTGGTTAGGTGTAACCAAATCTGGGAGATTTGCATCAAATACGGCTGCTGTAGTTGAAGTATGTGTCCTTAATCCATTTCCTGCTATCGTTATAGGAAAATTGTTACTTGAATTCACAGTGGGATCAAAAACTGATCCTCCTAGAGTATTTAGTGTCACTACTTTAGGATCATCTAATGTTATCCCACTTCCCGCTCCGGGATTTCCATAAACTAGGCTACCAGAAGTTTTTAAATTGTTTAAAAGTAAAGTTGCATTTTGTCCAACATTCCATTTGACAACACCTGTCCCTGTAAAGCCATTAACATTAATGCGTCCGCCACCAGTTGTTACGGCCAATCTTCCGTTATTGCCGATATTTACTGTCCATGAATTGTTGGCAACACCATAGAACCATCCACCACTATACCTTGCAGCAGTAGCAGCTGTACCTTTTATATCAAAAGCAGCGTTGTTACCAATATCCCACACCATCGGGCCACTATTCCCGTCATCATAATACATACAATAAGTATCATTTAAATTCCAAACAAGTTGGGCACCATCATCCACTTTCATGGTATGCGAGTTATTATAATATGTATAATAAGGTTGATCATAGCCCCAGTTCTGATTTAGCGTTGTCGTTCCTGTGACAACTTCAACCCATTTTCCACCTTGAATCCATTCCCCTTGGTTATCAGCCCCGGTTAGTCCTACTGAAGTCATATTATTATCTTGTTGAATATTAAAAGTATTTGTTCCGTAGAACAGTATTTTCCCATTGTCATTTCGGATGGGTTGAGCACCTGCACGTGGTGCTCCATTTGTCACTGTTACATCTTCATAAACAAATGTTGGAGCAGACCCTCCTGTACCGACTGATTGGAATATCCCGCCGGTAATATTGTTTGTTATACGGGCATTTTTAACTGCTAAGGTTGTAGAGCTACTTACACCAGCATTAGGTACACGAAACGGCCCACGAATATTTCCGCCCCCTGCTCCTGATCCTGACCCTGCTGTTGTGTAGTTTGTATCCGTATCTAAATAGAGCATATGTCCATTACCATTAATAGACAAACTTTTTCCTTCAACAATTGAAACTCCATTATTTGTATTGGTTGTACTTGAGTAACCAATACCGCGAATATTTGTATCACCTGCTACATCACCAACAACATCAAAATAAATCGTATGATTAGATGCCGCAGTTGGAGTGACCGACTGATAGGTATCCAACATGTCTTTCCAGCTGTTCGTACTGTAATATGTCGCGCCTGCAGTCCCTGTAACTGCACCAGAAGTATCGACAGTGCCCGTCAATACAGCTGCATCGGCTTTTTTTCCTACTACTGTTAAGCTAAAAATCGTACCGACTATCAAGAGTGGAGTGATATATTTTTTATTTATTTTCATAAAATTATTTCCTTATAAACCTTGTACGAGTGTATTAGTAAGCGTAGCTTGGTAAGCGCCGGGTGTTATGGTTTGAGTTGTATCCAACTGAATTTCAGCAGTTGCAGCTCCACTGCTTTGGTTTCCTTGAGCATTCGTTTGCCCTGTCAAAACTCGCCCTGCTTGTCCCAAAATGTTGACCGCATTACTCCCTTTTATCGTACCCGAAGCATTGTCAGCAACAGTAATTTTAAAGTATTTTAGTGGTAACGTTGTTGCTTTACCATCAATAGTTCCTGTGAAATCACTAATTTTCTGTTGTAAATTATATCCGTTAGCATTCCCAGTGATATTCACTATACTATAAGGAACTGTACCCCCCGTCGTTATAGAACCTTTTGTAGAAGCTTCCGTATTCGCAAAGTTAAAGTCTGGAGCTTGTGTAAGGTAGAGGTTATCAGTTGTAGGTGCAGTAACACTGATGTAAGTATTTGCACTGCCATTATCCTTATCTATTTCTGTATCTGCCTGAGTACTGTATTGTTGCCAAACCGTACCAGTCAACAAGGAAATTAGGATGAGGCGTCTCATTTTCCCTTTCATTTTTTTCCCTTTCTTTTCTTTGTTCCGTAAATTATCATTCCTGCTCCACCTATCGCTAAAGCAACTAGACCAAGCACTATTAATGGAAAGCTTTTATTTTTTTGAGGTTTAAGCGCTGATGTCAGCTGGACCTTTCCTTTATCATCAACTTTAAGGAGATAAGTTTCCTTTAAAGTTTTATCTTCTTTGGTCGCCGTGATGCTCAGCTCATACTCATTGCCTTTTTGTAATTCTTTTTTTACATTTAATGGCAAGTCAATTTTGGCATAGGGAACAATTGTTCCTGAGCTATAGTCTAAACTTGAGTACAGTGTCCCTTTTTGATCTTTTATTGTTGCCTGAAGTTTTGTTTTTTCTTGCAGAGTGTCCTTATAATTTTGAAGCCGAATAGACTGTTCGTCCGTTTTCAAATCAGCTGCAGAAAAAGAAAGTGAAAAAGAGTTATTTTGCCTACCCGACTGAAGAATCAGCGCAAAAGCAGAGCTGTAAATGTTCACTAAGCTTTGCCCTTTCTCTTCATCTGTGGCCCGACGCGTAACATTGATTCCCCCTATTGAAATATTGTTCTTCCAAGAAGCAGGAATCTTAATCTTGATTGGTATTTTCTTGGATTCACCTGCTTGTAAAACGATGGTTTTACTGCCCGGATTCTTACTGTCACCAATGAATACATTATTATAAAAATCGAACAACTTCGTACTGGAAAGGTACTTATGGGCTTCCTCTTTTTTTAAACTGTAGTCTATTACAAAATTCGGATTGGTAACAGCTTGATTTGAAGTAATGTCAAAAGTGTTCTTCTGCTTGCCATTGTTTATCTGAATCTCTAAATTGATTTCTTCGCCAGGTTTGACATCAAGCCACCAGTAGCCTGTTTTATTATTCGTCTGGTGTTTTTCAAGTATCGGGCGTGCAGAAAAATCTGCACCACCAATATCTTGAGCACGGACATTTTTTCCACTTGTTATCACGCATAGAAATGTTATAAAAAATATAAGTGAATGTGTGATGATCTTTTTTGGCATTTATTTCACCTCTCTTCTTACATCTCCGCTAGAATATCAAGCATTAAAAACGGCCGATAGTCTTTAGTTTTTAGTTTCTTTTTCATTTAATTTTTGCTCAAGCTCAGCAATGCGAGCTGCTTTTTCGTCTTCTTCTTTCTTACGACGTTTCCAAAGGATAAAGAAGAGAATAAAGATCAAAAGTAAGAGAATCAGGGCAAGGATTAACCATTTTATCCAAGAATTATCTTCTTTTATAGTTACATCTTTTTTATTAAGCTCACGCGCTCTGTCCGCTGTGATTTCAAAATCTTTTGTGAAAGTCCATTCATATCTATATCTTGTTTCATTTCCTTTATCGTCTTTAACAAGATATGTTCCATTTTCGTCTTTTTGACCATGAACCAGCATTTTGATTTGATATTTGCCTGCCTGTAATTTTTCACCATCTAGAGAGATAGGATAGTCAAAGTTAGAATTTGGCGCCATCTGCATCATTTCTTTACTTGATTTATACTCAATCTTTGGATTATCTAATCCCTTAACTGTTGCGGATAACTGCATTTGATTGAGGTAGCCCATTGTCGGGTTCTGCAAGTTAGCATTGATGACATTGCGATAGTTGACTTGATCCGGAGAAACTTTTGTCAGTTTCAAATCCGGCTTTACTTTATCTTGAGATTGACTCATTAAAAGGGCAACCACATAAGCATATTCATTTTGAATACTGATTCCCTTAGTGTCTGTTGTTTTCTCCTCACTTGACTTTTCCTTATATGTCAATCCGCCAGCCATATAGCCTTTAAAAGCTGAATTGGGCATTTTCGCATTGATTTTTACGGTCTTTGTCGTTTTGGGAGCAAGGACAATTTCTTTATCAAGCTTGACATAGTCCTTCATATTATACTTTAATGAAGCATCAGGCTTGATTTTATTGGGCGAATATTCTACGACCCCGTTTAGGTTGGTCGTTGCACTTGCTAAACCTTGCTCAACAGTAACTGTTTTGTCCGTTGAATTGCTCAGTTCTACAGTAAGTGTCTGTTCTTGCCCTGGTGTCATAAGAAGATCAAAATAAGATGCCTTGCTTGCTTGATTTTCTGGAAGAATTGCTTTTACGCTAAAGTTAAACTGGTTGGCAAAAGCTGGTTTCCCAAAGGCAACCACCCCCGTCAGTGCAACTGTAAGAGCGACCCATTTTTTTAAGTTTTTCATTTTTGTATAACCTCGACTATGATATTTTGAATATGAATAATAATTGTATAAATAATGCCTTATTTCCCTCTCTTGCGAGAGGGAAATATTGTTCTTTGAAAAATTTATAATACTGTGAGTTTCGCTTTTACTTGATAAGTATCTTCCCTTTGTGCTTTCACATAAAAGCTAAAAAACTTAGTTTGCTGGAGTATCTGTCAATGTCCATGTCAGAGTGGATTGATAAGTATCAGCTAATTTTGTTGTCTTACCTGGAACCGCCAATGAAACAGAAGTTGCTTTAGTGGTATTATCTCCCCAGACCAGCAAGTTTGTACCTGCTCCTTTACCGGCAGTCGCGCCAAGGATTGTTCCTGATGAAGTTCCTGGTGTTAAGGTTACAGAAGCTACAGATTGGTCTGCTGCTGCATCTGAAGCTGAAACAATATGACCATTTTCAAGTTTCAAAGTAGCACCACTCAACACAGAACCTGTACCTGTTTTACCGTTTGTAAATTCTGAGGCTTGAAGAGATAGGGACCAACCCGCAAGTGTTCCACGATTATCTGTAACTTGAACCCAGTTTGGGCGTGTTGTTTTGTCCGTGAGTGTTGTTGCTGCAGCAAAATATGTTTTATCAGCAGAAGTGATTTCTTGGGTACCAAAATTAAAATTTGACGCATAGTCAATGGACAGTGGTCCATCAGTTCCTGGGTTTTTTGGACCTTCAGGATCAACTGTAGTTCCTGGGTCACCTGGATCAACTGGATCAGTTGGCCCACTTGCTGGAGTATAAGTAATTGTACCCTCAGAGTTGTACACTCCACCATCAGCTGCAAAGACTGTTGATGCTCCAGTAGATGAAGCAATTAAAGCAAGTGCTGTGAGAGAAATAATTTTTTTCGTTTTCATTTTTCTTTTCCTTATTCTTTATTTTTGTATGATTTTCAGCCATTCTGAGGAAGTTCAGAAAGAATCCAATTCAGTTGTGTGGTGTAAGAAGCCGCATCTTTAACCGTTTTTCCCGGAACAAAAAGCTGAACATCCTTACTAAAGTTCTCTTTTACATGTTGTTCCGCTTGGTTCAGTGTATCTTGCGCTACAAGTCCACTGCCCCATCGTATGATCCATGTACCGGCGCCAGCACCCTTTTCTGCTGTTGCCACTACCGTTTCTTTTTCTGGAACAAGATCAAGTACTTCTTGTGCAGTTGGTGGCGTATCCTCGTTCAAAGAAACTGTTTTAGGATTAACTAAAGAAAGCATTGCGCCTTCTAAAACAGGATGGTTTGCAGCTGCATTTTCTTGATGAAATTGGGCTACTTCTCGAACTTTTAAAGTCCATCCCGCAGTCGTTCCACGATTATCGGTAACTTGGATATAATTTGGTGTTTCCAATGTCGAATCAGCATACTTTTGTGACTTTGCATAGTAGATTTTATCTTGAGTCGAAATATTATTTATTCCAAAATCAAACGATGACGCATAATCTATGGATAAAGGTCCCGCTGTTCCTGGAGGAGGGGTAACTCCACCAGGCCATACAGGAGAAACAGGCTTACCTGGTTCTTCTGGACCTGGACTGACAGGAGGCGTTATCTCGTTTCCAGCAACAAAACCAACTTGACCAAACGATGAATAATTTACTGATTCAGCTGTAATACTTTCTGAAGAAACAGCGCAGACTGTCGCAGCCAGAATCAAGCTTGTACTATATAATACGAGTTCTTTTTTCATTCTACCTGCCTTTCATCAACCAGTTTTTAGTTTCCTGGTGTATCCGAAAGTTTCCAGATAAGATTTGTTGTATAGCCTGAAGCTTTTTTAGCTGTACTTCCCGGAACAGTTAGTGTGATAGGTGATTGAGTAGCAACGGCATCTTTTGCTGTTGCAGACGCATCATAATCAGATGTGGCTCCTAATGCATAGGTCCAAGTTCCCATACCTTCATTAGCCTTAGCGGACATGATCACTTGATCTGAAGTACTTAAAGCGAATGTAGAAGCATTAACATTTGAAGGCTTCGCACCAGTAACTGTTCCGTTTGATACACCTTTACTGAACTTAAGTTGAGCACCGCTCAAGTATGTTCCCAGAGGAGCGCCCGCTTCTGGTGTTGCAGTCATGTCTGTACCTTTTTCTCTGAATTGTCCATCTGTCGCTACAGAAAGTGTCCATCCTGCAAAAGTTCCCCGTACATCAGTTACTTGAGCGTAGTTGGGAACAATACCACTGACCGTACCACTTCCATCAAGAACCTTCTGTCCGTGCGCATAGTAAATTTCATCTGTTGAACTAATTTTTTGTTGTCCAAATGAAAGACTTGATGCAAAGTCTAAGCTCAAACCTTTTGTTACTTCTACAGGTGGCAATACTGGAATATTTGGATCGGGGTTTTCTGGATCTACTGTTGCTCCTGGATTTTCTGGGTCCACTGGTTTTGTGCCCGTGTCGCCTGTGACAAATTCTACATCTCCTGGAGTAGAATAGTTTGCATCTGCCGCAAATACTGAGGGTGCTGCGATTGGAGCAATAACCATCAAAGTAGCCACTGTGGCAGTTGATTTCAATATAATTTTGTTCATAAGTTGTACGCCTACTTAAATCTTTCTAGAGCTTTTTTCTAAGTTTTGTGAGTAATTATTTTTGATTATACTTCTTGTACTAAGTATGATGAGCAGTCCTCCTAGAGCAGAGAACACGAGATAAGGCAAAGAGTTTGAATCCCCAGCATTGGGAATCGTATTTCCAATTTGTCTATTTTCAGATGAAGTTAAACCATTATTTTTATCTTGGTTATCTTTCTGTTGATTCTTAAAATCATATTCCCCGACAAAGCCGATACTGTCACGATTGCTGTATATTACGTCTTCTGCTTGAGCTTGAACGCCCAGAGAACCTGTAACCGTCAGGAAAACAATAACACATAAAATTTTCTTTAACATTTCACCTCCAACTCTTTTAGCATTATTTAATTTGAGGTTCTGAAGTTAGACGTCACTCACTTCAAACCACACTCTTATTTAATCACATGGCTAGTTCTTAAGTCAATCTTATTTTACTGTCTTTTTTCTTTTAAATTTTTTTAACAAAAAAAAATAAAAAATAATGCTGTAACCCCTTATAAACAAAGGGACTACAACTTCTATATTTTAAAAAAAGTATTGCTTACAAAATCAAAATAAAAGAGTATATTTACAAAAGATTATCATTTTGCTATGATTAAAAAAATGTGAAAGGAACAAAAATGAATAAAAAACGTTTGAAATTATTAATTACTCTGCTCTTAATTCTAATGCTGGGCCTACTTTCTATTCCTTTCTCAAAATATTTTAGTATAGCCACCCATTCTCAACTTATGAAAACAGAAACCATAAGAACAGATCTTCCAAAAGATGTCGCTGCCCCTGAGCCCATTCAGCCGCCTCGTTTAAAGGATGTACTCAATGCTTCTGTGAATCAAGATAAAAGTGCTGTCGGACAAATTGTTGCACCAAGTGTTGCCGTCAGTCAACCTATCTTTGTTGGATTGACACAAAAAAATATGGCTCAGGGCACTGTAAGCCTCTTTCCAAATCGTAATCCTGAAGCCCAGAGCTTGACGATTATTGGTCATCATGTACAGTACGACTCCAGTCTGCTTTTCGGGGGTATCCAGGAGCTAGAAGACGGTGCAGATGTATATGTTCGCTACTTTGATAACTATTATGCTTATAAAGTTGAGTCAAACCGTATCATTAGAGAAACGGATCTTTCAGAACTGCAAGATAAAGGCCCCAACTATCTCTACTTAGTCACATGTAACAGTGCCACAGAAACACCTTATCGTGTACTTGTTACTGCTAAAAAAGTAACTGCGTCACCCGTAAAAAAGGTCCAATCTACCTTCCATGAGAAGCAAACCGCTATCCAAAAAACTCAAACAAAAACTTACTGGTTGAAATTTCTGCTGCCACTACTTGTCGTTCTGATTCTTGCTTTAGTCTTTCTCATTTATATCTGGAGGCTATGATAAATAAAAAAATCACATCAGGTGATTTTTTTATTTATTATTACTTGCTCCCAAAGAGCAAGCGGCCTGACATAATGGACAAAACTTTGCCTGTCGTCGTTGCTGTAGATGTATCTCCGTCCAAGATCCGAATCTTTTGTGAGTGTTCAAGTGCAACTGTTGTGTCTGGCGCAAAAAAGATTTTCTTCTTTTTTTCTTGCTTTTTTTGTCTGTCTTCTTTTCTATCACCTAGCAATTCAGACTTTTTAGAAGTCGTTTGCTCTTTTTCCTCTTCTGAAGCCGGTGGTGCTGTAATGGGTTCTGGTTTTTGGGGTATAACCTTATCGTCAGGTGAGAGCGGATTCATAATTTCAGCTGCCTCAGAAACACTCTGAGCCTTTGGCCCTACTAAACTAAAAGATAACAATACAAACCCGCAAACAAACAAATAAGTAATCTTAGATGCTCGTTTATTTGCTTTTTTCATCAGGGATACTCCTTTTTAATTTCATTGGTTATCTGGTAGTTCACTTAATATCCATGTTAAGTTGGTACGATAAGTTGTAGCCTCTTTTGGCGTATCGCCTGGAACATAAAGACTAACGGCTGAAGTAAAATATTTTGAGATGTCTTTAGTACTTGTAGAAAATTTTCTTGAAAAGAGATCTTCCTTATTTCCCCAGCGAATTACCCAAGTGCCCGCACCTTCCCCAACCTTGGCTTGGGCCACTAGCGTTTCAACTCCCGGTACCAAGTTCCTTACCTCGTAAGCTTGGGGCTGTTGGGCATTGTTATTCGTCACTAAAATAGGTTTGTGAAAAGAGAGAGAAGCGCCTTTTAATTCCTGATATTGAGAGTAGTTTTTTGCTTTAAATTGTTCTTTTTCGTAAACTTTAAGTGTCCAGCCTTTTAAAGTGCCACGATTATCCGTTATTTGGATAAAGTTAGGTGTGACAAGTGTCGACTTATAATAACGTTGAGCTTGTGCAAAATAAACTTGATTTTGGTTAGAAATTTCATTGGTCCCAAAATCCAGACTGCTGACAAAATCAATTGAAAACTCACCCATCGCATACTGGATGGACGCATCATTCCCATAGTTGACTTTCATTTCCTCCGCCTTTCCTAGCTCTGTCAACTGGATAGAAGACAAAAGGCACAGCATCGCAATAAAGGTTTTCATTATTTCTCCCTCCTTTCTTTGAAGTTTATCTTTTTGTTAGCTTTGACGCGTTTCGTTGTGAAGTTGTTTAAAATAGAAACTCATGAGTAATAAGGGAAGTACTGCAATTAAAACATATTGCATCTTTGGAGCATCGCCGGCATTGGGTATCTTTTCACTTTTTATTATACCTGACTCTGCTTTTTCTTGGTCTGTCAAATCACCAGCGCCATGTTCAGAAGGTTTTTGATAGTGTCCATAAAAGCCAGTCTGTCCATAACCTTCAAGGGATGAGGCTACAACAACTGAACCAGGATTTACACCCAGCCAGAGGAGGCTCACTAAAAATAATCCTACAATACTTCCTATCCTTTGCTTCATCCTTGCTCCCTTCTCATTTGCTTGGTTATGGTAATTTTAACATTTAAGCCTAAAGAAGTCATTTTTTATTTTGTTTTGAAAAAAAATAAAAAAAAAAAAAACAACTAGCCATTAAAGTTGTCTTTTTTTACTTTAACTACTGTATTGCCAAAAAATTCCCAATCATAGGATGTGGGTGGTGATGCCCAAATAATTTGTTCTGCTTCAACTTCTCGGGAAGGAAGATTAGAAAGATAGATATCAATATCCTCCTTATTTTTTCCTTCACTTGCTTCAATATTCAAAAATCCTAGTGACTTGATATTCTTAAGTATATATCGGTTATAAGAGATACCATACGAAAAGTCAACACAGATTTTTACAGGACGTCTCATACGATAAGCAGTGGTATAGCACAAGATTAAAAACATATATTCACGAACAAGGGCGTGGTGTTTTTCCAGAAATAATGGAGCATAACGCTTATCAAGTAACATTTTGTCTGCAAAGTTATTACAAAAGAGCTCAATATCTTCATAATTTTCGCCCATAAAATTAAAATCATTCAAACTAGATACATCAAAGTTTGCTCTTAAAGAAACCAATAAACGAAGATGGATGTTGTTTAACTCTATTTGTACCTCTTCTTGATTAATTTCGCTTTGGTGTTCTTGAAATTTAGTAGTGAAACTTTCCGTAAAAGCCTGTGTTAACTCTCTTACGTTCGTTGGAATTTGAAAATCACAATGTGCCGCAATGCCCTCACTTGAAAGAAAATAAAGAAGCTCATAGGTCTCTTTCAAAACTTCTTCATTCGAACCATCGAGATAATCTCGTAAAATATGGGCTATGGGCTCAATAAACCGACTGTCTATTTTCATGAAATCTTGTGCTGAAGCTTTATTTCCTAAATAATTTCTCGTATAGATAACAAAGAGGCGATACAACAATTTTGTTCGATCTGTTAAACTTAAGCCCCGAATAAAAAGTCCATCTATCTCCTCCAAAGCTTTTATCATTTGTTCAAGGTCCGTGGCTACATCTTCCGAAAAGCTCTTATAAAGATCGCCATATAAGGTGTGATAGAAATTATAGAGAAACTCCCTAATCTTCCATTCGTCACCAGCAAAACGCATGTTTTTATCAATTGTTACACCGTATTCCCTCGTTAAATCCGTAAATTTTTTCACCAGTTTATACGTGGCTGACTTTGATAAAAAGACAACATCTTCGAGTTCAGCAATTTTGTTAACCTCTTCAGTAAAAATTGCCCGAATCAAGGCTTGCATCTGTGATCTCTTAACGTAATGATTTAAAAGAAGCATGATGTTTCCTTGGGTTCTTCTTTCATAACGTACAAAACTTTTCTGCGTCTGGAGATCAATGAGGTAATAATTTTCTAATTTCCAAGTTTTAATTTCTGATTGTATCTCAGATAAGAGCTTCTTGACTTGATAATTATTAAGGTGTAATTCTTCAATTAAGTCATCAAAAAGTACCGTAGAGAGATGATGATTTTCTAAATAATATAAAATTTGAAGCTTTTTAAAATCATCTTCGTCTAAATATTTTAACACAATACTGTTTCCTCCATTTACCTCGTCAATTTTTTCTATTATATAACATTAGGCAACATTGCACAAATGTAACTTAATTGCATAAAAAATCACTAAAGTGTATTTTAGTGATTTTTCGTATCTTATATCCTTCAATTTTAATGTTACACTTTTATGTCATTCAGCCTTCAAAGCAGCAACAGTCATATAGTTATAAGGACTGTTAAAGTGAGGCAGGAAGAACAAATCGAGAAGCGCAAGTTCGTCAATTGTTTTTTGATCTTGGATGGCCAAGCTGAACATATTGATATTTCCCGCGATAATCTCCCCGTAGCTCGCCATTTGCGCACCTACGATACGTCGACTTGATTTTTCATAAACAATACGAATTTTTACCGTATCATTATTTTCATGGAGGAACCAAGCTTTTTGCTTATCTTCAAAATCAGTGTAAGCAACTTCTAAACCAAATTTTTGTGCGGCTTTAACAGAAAAACCTGTAGAAGTCATATTATAGCCGAAGATCGAGATACCATTTGACCCTTGAACACCAGCTGATTCGAGGACTGTTCCGCCAATGTTATGCCCAGCAACAATCCCTGAGCGTACCGCATTAGAAGCAAGAGCAATATATGTGAAATCTTGCAAAGCATTAGAATAAATCGTAGCCACATCGCCGACTGCGTAGACATCAGGGTTACTTGTCCGTTGATGTTTATCCACCTTCACTGCTCCATTTCGAAGTGTGTCCAGTTTATCTCCCACAAGCGCACTGTTTGCCGTAAAGCCGATACAGTTGATTACCATATCCACATCATAGGTCCCTTTATTCGTCACAATTTGAGAAACTCGGCCATTTGTGCCTTTAAAAGCCTCAGCAGTTTCACCAAAATGAAGATCTACACCATGATTTGCAAGGTTTTCATCCATTCCTTTCGCAAATTCTTCATCATAATATGAAGCTAAAGATGTGCTTTCCGCATCAAACAGCAAAACTTCTTTTCCTCGGCGTTTCGCCGCTTCAGCAATTTCTGTACCAATATAGCCCGCCCCAATAACGGCAATACGTTTCACTTCTTCTTTAGCGAATTCCTCATCCACTGCTTGACCTTCTTGGAAGAGTTTGAGAAAATGAATACCCTCTAATTCATTACCTGTAATTTTTGGAATGATTGGTCTTGAACCCATCGCAAGAATAAGTTTGTCATAATCTTCCACGTGCTCTTCTCCGGATTTTGTTGTGGCATACACTTTTTTATGCTCGAAATCAATAGATGAAACTTCAGTTTCAGTCAACACCTTCGCACCTTTTGCTTCAAAATCATCTGGTCGTGCATAGAAAAGTTCATTCGGTTGATCAATTTGACGACCCACCCATAAGGCTGTCCCACAGCCTAAGTAACTCATGTTACTGTTACGATCAATCATGGTAATCTCATGACCAGGGTAGTTGTCTAATAATGTATTTGCCGCAGCGATACCTGCGTGATTTGTGCCTATAATAACGATTTTCATGTTGGAAAATCTCCTTTTTTTATTGTAAAAGCTTGTAAAAATTTTTACAATATAAGTTTAGCACACTTTATTCGCATTTCTTTTGTAAGCGCTTGTGAAGTTTGTGAATTCACAAACTTCACAAAATAAATAGCTTAGAAACCTTTATTTTGCCTTCCTTTCAGATACTTTCAGGACATTATTATTTTTTTATTAAAAAAGTGGGTATTTTTGAAATACCCACTTTTTGCTTACTTTATATGTTTCACTTCTTGACGGGTGTGCATCCCATTTAACTCATCCAGCATACTCACAGATACACTGACAAGTCCTGGATAATCACTGTTTTCAACTTCAGCTTTATACAATTCTATTTCTTCTGAAGTTTTTCCTTCTTTTTTCATCGCATTTTCTGTATAAGATATTATCGCTTCTGCATTACCCTCTACATCAAAAAGGCTGTACATCATTACGCTCAATAGTCTCTCCTAAAATATAATAGATAAATTTACATACCTCTATTATAGCATTAATTCCAAAGGAAACAACAGGTCACTCCACTCTTTATTTCACAAAAAAAGACCTCTCAAAAGAGAGATCTTTAGGGCAACTTTCGTTGTGTCAGAACGGTTCACACGCGCTAACAAGTTCTCATGCTTCCTGCACGAACAACCCAATGTTCCAGAACTCCCGTGCTTCAATAGTCTACCAAAGTAGAGCATCGACTCATCGCATAAGCTTATTATAACATAATCTGTGAGTCTCCGCGCAACAAAAGCTTTTCACGGCACCATCTGGGATTAGCAGCAATCTTTAGGACAGTTTTCTTTCATTTCTTTATATGTTTTTACAACATTTTCTACTGTAAAGCCGTACTCTGGTAAAACTATATTTGCAGGTGCTGAAGCGCCCCATTTATCTACGGTTACAGTGGCTCCAGCTAAACCAATATATTTCGCCCAGCCGAAGCTTGTTCCTGCTTCGACAGCCAAACGGCAGCAGACGTTTTTCGGAAGAATTTCTTCTTTATATTCTGCAGATTGCTCGTCAAAGATATTCATTGAAGGCATAGAAACGACACGTACGCCTTTTCCTAATTCTTTTTTAGCTTCAAGCGCAAGTGCTACTTCTGAACCTGTTGCGATGATAATTCCTTCAAGTTCACCTTCTTCTTTGGAGAGAATGTAGGCACCACGATTGAGGCCTTCCTCAGCCAATTGTGCTGTTCCTTCAAGAACTGGTAAGTTTTGACGTGTCAAAACAAGCGCTGTTGGACGTTTTTTGCTTGAAGCTGCACGACGCCATGCGGCAACAACTTCATTACCATCTGCAGGGCGGATCGTATCTAAGTTTGGCATAGAACGTACTGAAGCCAATTGTTCGACAGGCTCATGTGTTGGACCATCTTCACCAACCGCGATTGAATCGTGTGTCCAAACATATGTAACAGGCAATTCTTGCAGTGCAGCCATACGGACAGCAGGAAGCATATAATTACTGAAAACGAAGAATGTACCACCATAAACACGTGTACCGCCATGGAGAGCAATACCGTTCATAATTGCGCCCATCGCAAATTCACGGACACCAAACCAAATGTTACGACCAGCATAGTTATCTGGCATAAAGTCTGTATCATTTTTAGCCATTGTATTGTTTGATGCTGATAAGTCAGCTGAACCACCCCAAAGGTTTGGCATTTGTGCTGACAGTTCTTGGATAGCTTCTTGTGAAGTTACACGTGAAGCTTTGCTTGAACCAAGTTCATGCTTGCTTAATTCAAGTTCAGGTGTTTCATTTTCAAATGCTTTTACATATTGTTCAGCAAGCTCTGGATATTTTTCAGCGTAAGCCGTGAAAGTATCGTTCCATACTTGTTCCATAGCTTCGCCACGTGTATTCAATGTTTGACGGAAACGCTCAGTAACTTCTTCGGGAACAGTGAATTCTGGATAGTCCCAACCATAAGCTTTCTTCGCAAATTCAATACCTTCTGCACCAAGAGGAGCACCATGTACTGCTGAAGTGCCTTGTTTTTCAGCACCATATCCAATAACGGTCTTAACCTCAATAATTGTTGGTTTTTCAGTTTCAGCTTTTGCTTGTTCTACAGCTGCTGCAATTTCAGTCAAATCGTTGCCGTCTTTAACCAAGATATGTTGCCAACCGTAGCTTTCAAAACGCATTTTAATATCATCAATAAATGATTTATCCAAATCACCATCAAGAGAGATATTATTTGAATCATAGAAAAGCACAAGTTTTCCAAGTTTTAACTTACCAGCGAGTGACGCTGCTTCTTGAGAAACACCTTCCATAAGGTCGCCGTCACCATTTAAGGCATAAGTATAGTGATCCACAATATCAAAATCTGGTTTATTGTAAGTAGCAGCTAAATGAGCTTCGGCCATTGCCATACCAACAGCATTGGCGATACCTTGTCCTAAAGGACCTGTAGTCGCTTCTACACCATCTGTCCAGTCTACTTCAGGGTGTCCTGGAGTTTTTGAGCCCCATTGGCGGAAGTTTTTCAAATCATCTATTGATACTTTGTACCCTGCCAAGTGTAAAAGACTGTAAAGCATTGCCGAACCGTGTCCTGCAGAAAGAACAAAGCGGTCGCGATTAGACCATTTACGTCCTGTTTGTGGGTTCACATTCAAAAACTTGCTCCAAAGAACATAAGCCATTGGTGCCGCACCCATTGGCAATCCTGGATGTCCAGAGTTTGCTTTTTGGATAGCATCCATTGACAAAGTACGGATTGAATTTACAGCTAACTGATCGGTGTTGTCAAACATATTTTTCTCCATTTAATCTTTTGATAATACATTTTATTATAACATAATTGAAAACGTTTTTTATTTTCATCTTACTAAAAAATCAGATTTCCTGAGCGAAAACTGATTTTTGTAAACATTGACATTAACTTAAGCTTTAGCTTTATCTCTGGCATTTAAGACTGCACTGAGAATCAGAACAATAGCGAGGAATCCTAAGATAAGAGCGGCAATCGCACCAGATCCCATTTCACCCACTCGGCCAACAATAATACCTGGAATCAGGTAATCTGTATCCGCGAATGTGGCTGAAGCATCTGCTCCGAAGGCTCCCAAAGATGGAATAATGAAAAGGGGCAACCAAGATAAGAGGAGGCCATTGGCGATTGCTCCGATTACTGCTCCACGTCGTCCGCCATTGGCATTACCGAATATTGCTGCTGCTGCACCACAGAAGAAATGCCCGACAACACCCGGAATGATAACCGTTGTTCCCATAACAAGCATCGCAACCATTGATAAACATCCTGTGATAAAGGAAACGAAGAAACCTATCAATACCGCATTTGGTGCGTAAGGAAAGACGATTGGCACATCTAAAGCCGGTTTTGAGTTAGGAACCAGTTTTTGGGCAATCCCTTGGAAGGCCGGTACGATTTCAGCTAAAATCATACGCACCCCTTGTAGAACAACGACAAATCCGGCTGCGAAAGTTCCTGCTTGAACAAGTGAGAAAATCACAAAGTTTGTACCGTTAGAAAGCTCCGATTCGACATAAGTTGGCCCTGCGGCTATGGCTAAAAGAATGTAGACTGCAGCCATCAGTAAGGAAATGGATACGGTAGAATCTCGCAAAAAGCCCAACGATTTAGGAATATTTAGTTTTTCAGTGGACTTCTCAGGATCGGGATCACCAAAAGTTTTACCGAGCCAGCCTGCAAGAGCATAACCAATGTTACCTGTATGTCCCATCGCTACATTATCAGTTCCAGTGATTTTACGCATAAATGGTTGACAAATGGCGGGTGTAACTGTTAAAAGTGTTCCTTCAAAGATACCTCCAAGAAGAATGGTTATCCACGTTTCACCCATTCCGGCAGAAACCAGAATCACGGCTGCCATACAAGAAACGTAGAGCATGGCTTGACCTGTTAAAAAGATGTATTTAAATCGTGTAAAGCGAGCGAGCAGAATATTCACAATCATGCCGACAAGCATAATCAAGGCAGTCGGTGTCCCATACTCCACGAGTGCCAAGGCAACAACACCCTCATTCGTTGGGACAATACCTTTCACATGAAAGGCATGTTGAAACATATCGGCAAAAGGCGCAAGCGCCCCCACCAAGATACCAGCTCCTCCAACCAAGACCAAGAATCCAGCAAAGGTCTTCACTGAACCCTGAATAACTGCAGTTGCTGGTTTCTTTTGTAAAATCAGTCCAAGCATGGCAATTAATCCAACAAGAAGGGCAGGCGTAGTCGCAACAGAGACAATAAAGTTTAAAACTCCATTCATTTTTTAATTCTCCTAAGTTTATTTTCGATTCTTTTTTAATTACTGTTTTTGCTTAGTTGTGGGCAATCCCTCTTTCATCTAAAACTTTAACCAGTGCTTCACGCGCTGCATCGCGATCAATAATGGAAGTCAAAGGTACAATCTTTTCTTCCGGAATATTAGGCAAAGCTGTTGTTAATGTGGACTCTACAAAGAAATAGTCCGCAGAATCTGGTGTGGCTGATCCAACATCCATATGGTCAAGCTCAAAATCATTCACGTTCAAGCCCATTTCTTGTAAAAGGGCTTGAAGATTCATTTGTACCATAAAGCTTGTTCCTAATCCTGATTGACATACACATGCGATTTTCATATTATTCTCCTTCTTTTTCTGCAAAAATTTGTTCTAGTTCTGCTACTGTTTCTACAGTCAGCATTTTATTGAGTTCATCTTTATTTGATAATATTTGTGTTAGTGTGGATAATGCGCGAAGATGCGTTTCATTATCAATTGCTGCAAGGACAATGAATATTTTTATCTCATGTTTGGGATCATCTTGAAGATATACCGGTTGTTCACATCTCAGAAATGACATCCCAAGCTTTTTTACCCCATCTTCAGGACGCGCATGCGGAAGAGCAATACCCATTCCTAAATCAATATAAGGGCCGAACTCCTCTACACGGTTAATGATAGCGGAAATATACGCGGGCTCGATTTCACCTTGATTCAGTAAAGGCTGAGCTGCAAGCTCAATTGCACTTTTCCAGTCAAGTTTTTCATCTGTAAAACAAATTTTTTCTTTAGTTAATAAATCTGAAAGCATTACACCTAATGCCTCACTTTCTGTCTTTTTATTGTTAAGCTTGCGGTCAATAATCCGCGTCAATTGCTTCTTGGTCGCATTACTTTTAATGTCGACATAAGGTTCAATAGCACGTAAGATGGCTTTAGCATCTGGTTTATAAAAACCAGGTAAATCAAAATCTTGTGCAATACGATTGTAAAGTCTTGTCTCTTCTCCACTGTCTGGAATAGCTGACATGACATAGAGTTTTTTATCAGTCATTACAGGTACTGTCGAAAAAATAATATCATAAGAAAAAGGAGGAATCTTGTCCAAGTCAGAGACGGCTGTACTCAGAATAAAAGTCATGCTGGGAAACATATTTTCCAATCGTTTACGCATGATTAAACTTGAACTTATACCATTTACACATAAGACAATTGCGCGAAAACTTTGTGTATACTTTTTCTTATAAATTTCTCCACCAAAGAGAATGACAAAGTAGGCGCGTTCTGCTTCGGAAATTTCACCACAAGCTTCGCGTAATGGCGCTAAAGCAAGGTCCATTAACTCAAACAGAGAGGAATAATCTGTTTTTATTTTGTCCAAAAGAACATTCTCTATTTCGAAGTGATATTTCAAACGAAAATAGGCAGGGACCAGATGGGCACGTAAAGCAGCAAAGGTTTTTGTAAAATCTTCAAACTGAACTGCTGCAAGTTTCATTACATTTTCCATAATCTCAAAGCCAATACGATAAAGAAAATCAAAACCAGATCTTTCAAAGCTACCATCACTCATGCCAATTAACAATGCTTCAACTTCCAGTACATCTTCCTGAAATATATCTGTCTCTCCAAGATGTGATTGAAGTAAGGCAAGGTATATCAGCATCGGAATATACCGACTATGGATAACCTGAACACGTAATTCAGCAATTAATCGACTGATTTGCTGTCCTACTTGGTAAATAAAGAGTGGATTTTTATGATTGAGATGCTTCGACAAAACATAATAATCACTCTCTTCATGAAGTTCTTGTAAAAAACGCCAGCTCGTCTTACGTAATTCTTTCGATGTACCTTCAAGGTAAAAACCTAACTTGCGTGAGTATTCTAGACGTATGTTTTCTTTATTCAGCTGCTGACGCAACTTTTTGATATCAGACAAGACGGTATTGCGACTCACATTTAAAAGCAACTGGAAATCACTAATGGCTAATGCTGAACGTTTAGAAAAGCAAAGCAAATAAATCAGGTATTGACGTTTTTCTTCACTCAATGTTCGTCCATATTCTGCGATATTAAAGCGAATTTCTTCGAAATTTTCTGGTTTTTCAGGAATTGCTAATACATTATTGGTAAATTCTAGTGGTCTTTGAGATTTATCTTGCAATATTCGATTTAATTCGACGAGTTGTCTCTGAAATTCCTGGCTATTGAGTCCAGTAACCTCAAGGATTTTATCAAGTTTCCAAAAACGTCTTTCTGAAAACAGTAGGATATCTAAGTTATAACTAAGCATCTTTTTTCCTCACAATTAAATTATAGCCTAATTTTTGCTTCGAAATTAAGCTGATCGGTCCAAAACAAGAAAACGTTTTCTTTTGTGATTGGACTCTTCTTAAAAAATTTTTTAATTTAAAAACCGCTTCGGTTTAAAGCGATTTTTAAATTAAACAATCAATTTGAGAAACTTTTTTAAAATAAAAAGTCTTGAATCTCCCAAGACTTAGACAATTTCAATCCCATGTAAAGCAGCAAAAAACGCTGCTTGACTTAGGTTGACTTTAATGTTTTTAGCCAGTTCGGGACTCACATCAAGGCGCTCAAAAGTGTTACTTGAAAAATCAATCCCTGATAAGGAAGTTTCCCAGAAATTCGTAAGCTCCAAGTCGTTCCCTTCAAAGCGCACATGCTTGAATTGACTGGCAATAAAAAGACTTTCTTTCATCATGTTGTCTGCAAAAAGCACATTTTTCAAACGAGCACTTGAAAAATTAACGTAATTAAGCAAACCATCCTGAAACTGGACATCCTGCAAAAAGGCATTGGTGAATTCGGTACCGAGCAATTTACAATCTTTAAAAATACAACGGTAAAAGCCAAATTTAGAAAAGACAAGGTTAGAAAAATCACACTTTTCAAAAATACAATCTGTAAACTCTAAATCAGCAGTTACCTCTAACTCAAAATTGATATTTTGTAGACGACAGCCACTGAAAAGTTGGCGATCCTCTAAATAGATTTCTTGATTTTTCAACTCTACTTGGTAGGCTTCGTTGTCTTCAAGAGTAGTAAAATCGACAACTTCTAACGCCGCAGGAAGCTTGGGTGAAAGAATTTTCTTCATAAAAGTCCTTTTTCTTTAAGATTCTCTGTTGAAGCTTTTAGTTCCGGTTGTCCCCATTGCTCAACCATTCGACTCGACCAAGTGGAATTTAGACGCCGTGATCCAGCATAATCCTCTTGAGCTTTATCATAGTGGCGCAGCACTTCTTCATCTTGTGGAATATACTTCTCAGGAAATACAACAGCTTCATAAGGTAATCTCGGTTTTACTGGATTTACACGTGCAGGCTTGCCAAGAGCCACAGCAAAAATCGGATAAGTATAATCAGGCAAATTTAATATCTCTGAAATTTCTCGTGCTTGATCACGAATCAAGCCCACCATTACACCACCATAACCAAGAGATTGAGCAGCAAGCAATGTATTTTGACCAGCTACTGCCGCATCGACTGAAGTAATAAGGAGCGATTCTACACCTTCTGGTTGAAACTCACCACCGTTCATTTCGACTGCTGTTTTGGCTCGGTTAAGGTCTCCCACAAAAACCAAAAAAGCAGCACAATTTTTAATGGCTTTTTGGGGTTGTTGGGCAAAAATTGCATCTTTTTGTTCTTGGGATTGCACAAGAACCACCGAATAAGACTGAAAATTTTTCCAGTTTGGTGCTGCCCGTCCCGCATCAATAATCGTTTTTAATACATGTTCTGGTATTTTTTCATCCGTAAAATTACGTACAGAACTGTGTTGCATCATCAGATCAATTGTCTCATTCATGTCGACGATTTACTCCTTCTAAACGAACTTCAGACGCTAAATACTTCACCCGCTCCATCACGCGTTTTGCTGGCCAGATTTCATCCGCTTTTTTAGTTTCTGCCAAATGTAGCTCAAGCTCGGTCATATTCAAGTTTGAGGTGAAAAATGTCGGAAGATTTTCTTGCATACGATGCTGTAAAATAACTTGCAGAATGCTGTCACGCACCCAAGTATTATTGAGTTCGGCACCAATATCGTCTAAGACCAATACTTCAACTTTTTTAATTTCATTGACCCAATGTTTGGCATTGTCAAAATCGAGGTCAGAAATAAAGGTGGGATAGTGTAATAAAGTAGTGGAAACGCCTTTTTTTGAAAGCTCATTTGCCATAGCGGCCATAATAAAGGATTTTCCTACGCCAAAATCGCCATAAATATAAAGCCCTTTTTCTTGAGGAAAGTTGTCGATAAAGTTTTCTACTTTCCGGAATAAGTCAAATTGATTTTGATTGTCTGTGAAGACATCCGCATAAAAATCAATGTGCTTCATTTCTTTAGGTAAACCAATGATCTGAACACGGCGCAATTGATTGCTCACTTCTTGACGGCGGGCTAATTCTGCTGTCGTTTGATAAGAAACATCTGCGTAACCATGGTTCATAATCAAGACAGGCTCATAGCCATCAGCTGCTCTTTTTTCATGCTCTTCGAATTTTTTTCGCTCTTTAACAAATTCATAAAACTTTGAATAGCTCCGCTGTACTTCATCTTCAGTCATTTGATTTTCAGAAATAAAAGCTTGAACTTGGTCATTTTTCATCACTTCAGCGACGAGCTTGTCAAAATTTCCACGTACATCTGGGCGCTTACTCAAAAGTTCTCCAATTGATTCCATGCTCAATTCTCCTTCTTGTCCTTACGGCGGGAAGCTTTATATTGCTCGAACTTGGCAATATCTTCTGCACTGGTCGTATTTACGTAGCTGGCATTGGACCATTGAGGTGCTTTTTTGACCAGCTTGCCTGGGTTTTTATAATTTTTATTGTTTTTTTGCTTTTGTTCCGCTTGCTGCTGACGTTCCAGTATTCTTTTTACTGCTGTCTCAGCATTATATACTTTATGGCGCAACCAATCATTTGCCAGAGTATTAACAAATCGAGCGTTGAGACTCGCATTCCCTTGTTGAATCAAGACATAGTGTATCAAAATATTTTGTACTTGATCTGTAATATTTTGCTTGTCTAAATTATTCAAAATCTTAAGTTCTTCTTGCGAAGCAAATCCACCAGCTTGCTGTTTAAGCTTGCTTAAAAAATCGCGCGGGGATACTTCTTTACTGATGACAATCAAATCCTGAAAGCCTTTAGGAAATTCCGATAGGGCAGGCAAAGGTTCAGATTTGCCGGCAAGCATTCGTGTTAAGTTGGCTGTATTTAAAGTCTTGTCAGCATTGGCAGTTTGTTCGGCTGCTTTAAATAATTCATACCAGTTGAGATCAAATTTTTCAGCCAGGCCATATAGGGTCAAGATATCCTGATTTTCATTTGCAAAAGTCAGATGCTGGTTTTCCATAATACTCTTAAAAGAGTTCAAATCAAATTTTTCTGTTTGAACGACTGTATGTGTCGGCTCAAACTTAACGGAATAAACTTCATGGAACTTTTTCGTAATTTCTAAAGCATCAGGTTCATGTTTTTTCGCTAAAGCTTTAACTTTATTTTCACCAATGCGTGAAACCAATAATTGCTTATAAAATTCGTCGGCTAAAAATTCTTCAAAAGTTAAAGGACTTTTTATCTCCATGAGATAACCCGGTTGTTGGTCAAATACCCGCACGAGTCCAATCCCTGAAAGTTTATCTAAAGCTTCAATAAAAGGATGGAGGCCAAAATCAAGATACTCTAAAAAATGAGAAATCTTGCCCGTCGAAAAAACGCGCAAGAGTTGATAAAGTCCAAAAGCATCTCGCCCAATAATGGGCAAATAAAGTAGCGAAAAAGTATCAGCATCAAAGCTGATTTTTCCTCGATTTAGAATAGAAAATGAATCGCCTGGTCTCATAGTTCATCCTTTTATTTCTCTTTTTTTTTGAGCCGTTAGTCTTTTTTCGTAATCTTTTTAAGTAAATCTTCAATTTCACTCACATCTTTGAAGGAACGGTACACACTTGCAAAACGAACATAGGTAATATCATCCAAATCCATTAATTCTTCCATAACAAATTCGCCAATAACTTCGGTACGTACTTCATTTTTCTCTAAGCGACGTACTCTTTGTTCGACACGATCAACCAATTTTTCAATGGATTCACTCGTCACTGGTCGCTTACGAGCACTGCGCACTATTCCTGTGATAATTTTGTCACGATTGAAAATTTCACGGGTTTCGTCACGTTTTATGACCAAAAGTGGCATTTCTTCAATCCGCTCAAAAGTCGTGAAACGGTTCCCACAATTTTCACATTCCCGTCGACGGCGAATCATATTATCAGCTTGACGTGAATCTACTACTCGTGACGATTCAGATTGACATTTTGGACATCTCATAACTTAACCTCTCTTTGGGAATTTTGCTTCTAAACGGTAAATCACTTGCCCCTTACTTGAGAATTTTGCTTCATACTCTGTCATAACATTGACTTTGGCAAATTCTTCATCTGCGTGCAAGTCTAACCAGACTTTTTCTAAAATCATACCATATTGACTCATGCTTGCCAAAGAATATTCAAATAGACCACGGTTATCTGTTTTAAAGTGGACTTGACCTTCTGGTGGCAAGATTTGTTCATAAGTTTCTAAGAATGACTTATAAGTTAAACGGCGTTTTTCATGACGGGTTTTTGGCCATGGATCACTAAAGTTCAGATAAACACGTGAAACTTCAGCATCCTCGAAATATTCTGTTAAAGCTGCGCCATCCACCAACATCATTTGCACATTAGGGAGATTTGCTTCCAAGGCTTTGTCTAAAGCGTGAGATAAAACGGACAGTTGCATGTCAATCGCAATATAATTAATCTCTGGGTTTTGAGCAGCCATACCTGTGATAAAGCCGCCTTTTCCACACCCCACTTCAATATGAATGGGATGATCATTTCCAAAACGCTCTGCCCAACGTCCTTTAAAGTCTGCTGGATTTTCAACAACTACATGTGCGTTACTTTCTAAGTGTTCCGCAGCGCCTTTACGATTTCTTACGCGCATTTTTTCTCCTATTTATTGAAAAAATAAGAAGGCAAGCCTCCTATTTTTATTTTCTAAGTTTTAAAACAAACGGCAAAAATTCTGAAAACGCGCAATTTCTTGTTCTGTTTCCTTAATCTGTTCTCTTGCCATATATTCTGAAATCTGACGTAGAAAAGAAAGTTTTCCATACCAGATTAATTCATGTTCTATGTTTTTCGCTGTTTTATAGCCTGCTTGATGGAGCCACTCTTCCCAGTTTTCTGGTTTTATATAGTGTGTCAGAACATGTGCTATATCCACTAAAGGACTGCTTAAAAGGACCGTATCCCAATCAACGAGATAGACTTTGTCACTTTCGTCATCAACCAACCAGTTTTTATGATTCACATCACCATGAACAACTGTAATCTCCTCCTCTTTTAACTCCGGAAGATTTTCTGAGAGTTCCACAACGACATTTGAGAGAAAGCCATTGGTTTCAAAGATTGAACTTTTACTCAGCACTTGTTCCAAAAGATCAGCTGGAAGCATGACTTCATTATCTAACTTTTTACAGGCTTCAATAAGTTTTTCGCTTTGATGCAAATGCCGCAAAATTTCTCCAATACGGGAATCATTCATTTCATAAGGTTTCAACGTATGGCCATTAATCCAAGGTTGAGCAGCTAACATGTCACCTTCTGCTGTACGCTTCGTCCATAAGACTTGTGGCGTAATACCTTCAAGATATACACTTGTCAAAAAGGGGCTACAATTTTTTTTAATGAAAACACGCTTATTGTCGCTCTCGCCAACAAAAGCATTCCCTGAACCACCTTTGACAGGCATCATTGATAGGCTTGAAGATGTCATATTTACTCCTTTCTTTGGATTTTTATGTTTTTTGCTTTGAGAAGTTTTTTCCAGTGAGGTTTCGTGCCACGAACGGCAACGCTACTCACTAGCTTTTATCTAGAGTTTTACGCATCAAATAGTGCTATAGAAAACTTCACAAATAGATTGCATCAATAAACAAATTATTTATTTGGATAGTGAATCAAAATTGTTTGAGTCAAAATGTCAGCATATTGATAAGACTCTGTCGTTTTTGGGCCACGTGCTGGAATATTTTCAATCACAAAGTGTGTGGCATAAGTCTCAATCAAGTTGACTTTATGACGGTTTTCACGTTTACGTCCAAATTGTGATGTAATTTCAATGGTTTGGCCAACATGTTCTTCAACTTGTTTTCTGATATCTACGATTTTTCCTACTTCTTGGCTTTGATTTTGGTTATCCATTTTACTCTCCAATTTTTCTCTAGAAATGCAAAGACAGGCGTTTTCCGCCTAGCTTACCATTTTAAATTTTAAATCTTATCCATTATAACACGAATACCCCTAGAAATGCTAGTCTTCATATCTATTATCAATACTAGCAAATTTGTTGTATTCTTTCAGGAAAAGTAACTCGACAGTTCCCCGACTTCCTGAACGGTTTTTTTCAATAATAACTTCTACTTTATTGTCTACTTCTGGGACATCGTTAAAGCCTTCATCATCATCGTCAGCCCCAGCACGGTCATAATAATCGTCCCGATAAAGGAAGGCAACAATATCCGCATCTTGCTCTATTGACCCAGATTCACGAATATCTGACAAGACAGGTCGCTTATCCTGACGTTGTTCTACTCCACGTGAAAGCTGACTCAAAGCAATGACAGGAACTTTTAACTCTTTAGCCAGAATCTTCAACTGACGTGAAATTTCGGAGACTTCTTGTTGGCGGTTTTCTCGGCCTGTGCCCGAAATCAACTGCAAATAGTCAATAACGATAAGGCCAAGATTTCCTGTTTCCTGTGCTAATTTACGAGAACGTGCACGTATCTCTGTAATCTTAATCCCTGGAGTATCATCAATGTAGATACTTGCTTTCGAAAGTGTCCCCATAGCAATAAAATATTGGTTCCACTCTTCGTCATTAAGCTGACCGGTACGTAAGTTATGGGATTCAATTGTTCCTTCCGCTGCGAGCATCCGGTTAACAAGACTTTCCGCACCCATTTCCAAGGAAAAGATAGCGACAGTTTTATCTTGTTTGGTCCCAATATTCTGCGCAATATTTAAAGCAAAGGCTGTCTTACCCACGGCTGGACGTGCAGCAAGAATAATAAGTTCCTCCTCATGAAGACCTGTCGTCATAGCATCCAAAGCCGGATAACCTGTCGCGATACCGGTAATCGTTGATTTTTGTTTAGCCCGTTCTTCCAGATCGTCTAGATTCATTGACAAAACGTCTGAAATCCGACGAAAGCTTGATGTATTACGTCCTTGCTGCACATCAATCAATGACTTTTCAGCTTCCGCAAGAACATCCTCTGCAGGATCTTCCTGACTGTAAGCTTTTTCTACACTCTGTGTTAATTTATTAATCAGCTGACGGAGTAAAGATTTTTCGGCAACGATTTTCGCATAATAAGAAGCATTGGCTGCCGTTGGTGTGGCAGTGGCAAGCTCAGCAATATAAGCGATGCCCCCGATAGTCTCTAAGTCGTTTTGATTTTCTAAAAGCGAGCGGACAGTTAAGACATCAATCGCTTCACGATTGTCCGACAAGTGCTCCATGGCACGGAAAATAATTTTGTGTGCGTTTTTGTAAAAGTCATCCGTAGAAAGAAATTCTTTTACTTCAATCAAGCGGTCACTATCAAGGAAAATAGCCCCCAAAACGGCTTGTTCGGCGGCTAAATCTTGTGGTGGTGCTTTGATAATATCAATATCAGGCATGTTATCTCTCGCTTACTTTGACCTTGACTGTAGCAGTAACATCACGGTGCAATTTGATTGGAACATCTTTAATTCCAAGCGCTTGAATTTTATTGATCAATTGAATTTTACGTTTGTCCACTTTGACATCCAATTGACTTTGAAGTGCTTTCGCGATATCTGCTTTATCCACAGCACCGAAGGTGTGACCTGTCGTTCCCACTTTCATCTTGATTTCAACCATTACATCATCTTGCTCAAGACGTTCTTTCAATGCTTTAGCTGCAGCGAGCTCTTCAGCTTCTTCTTTTTCTTTAGCTTTTGTTTTACCTTGAAGTTCTGCTACAGCAGCACTTGTTGCAACTTTTGCTAAATTTTTCTTAAGGAGAAAGTTATTTGCATAACCTGTTGGTACTTCTTTGATTTCGCCTTTTTTTCCTTGTCCTTTTACATCTGCTAAAAATACTACTTTCATTGTTCGTTCTCTCTTTCCTTAATCAATGCGATGAGGTCATGTTTGACTTCATCAATATTTCGTTCGTATATTTGTGTGGCAGCGGCATTAAAGTGTCCGCCCCCTCCCATGGCTTCCATAATCGTTTGGACGTTATAATCTTTGAATGAACGCGCCGAGATAGAAATATAACCATTTTGGTGATTTGTAATCGAAAATGCAGCTTGAACATCTGCCATATCAAGCAAAGTGTCTGCGGCTTTGGCAGTCGCAACATTATCATATTTTTGGTCAGGTTTACCTAAGGCAACCACAATTCCTGGTGCAACATATTCAGAGTTAAGAATAATTTCATTAATTTTTTTATATTTTTCAAACTCAGTGGCCAAAATTCCTTTAATCAGGTTATTGTCAGCACCTTGCGAGCGAAGATAAGCAGCCACTTCAAACGTACGGGAAGTTGTTGCTTTGGTGAAATGCTTCGTATCCAACTCAATCCCAGCTAGTGCAATACTAGCATCAGTTACCGTCATTTTCGAGTTATATTCATGGAATTGTAAAAGTTCGACTGCTAACTCACTGGCTGAACTTGCGCTTGATTCAATATAAGAAAGCAAGGCATGCTCAGGGAAATCATCATCTCGACGATGATGATCAATAACAACCAGTTTACTAAAGGACTTATAGAAATCAAGACTGAGTGTTTGTGTCGTTTTCGAATGGTCAACCATGATCAGTAAGGAGTTTTCCGTTTTCATATCAAAAGCTGTTTCAAGTTTAATAATATGTGCGAAACCTTCTTCAGTTTCATTTACTAAATCAATAGCTCGGCTCACCTCTGGCATCAATTGTTCAGGATCATAGACCACATAGGCTTCTTTTCCTGACATATTGACAAAATTTTTCATCGTAATTGCCGCACCTAGGGCATCCATATCTGGGAAACGATGACCTACAATAAAGACATCTTCACTTTCACTGATGATCGTTTGCAATGCTGTTGAAATAGCACGTGCACGCGTTCTTGATTTTTGAGTACGGCTTTCAGAATTACCACCGAAATAAATTGTTTTGGCTTGCGGCGTGTTCTCCCGAAGAACTGCTTGGTCCCCACCACGCACTAAAGCTAACTCAAGGTTATTCAGAGAAGTTTTCCCAATACTTGGGAAATCATTCCAGCCATAGGATACACCCACAGATAATGTGAGGGGAATCTTGCTTTCAGCTGAATTTTTACGGAAATCTTTCAGTAAAGAAAACTTATCCTCAATCATTCGGTTCAAAATGCCGTAATCACAAAAGAAATAGTAACGGCTGCTTGAGACACGGCGCAAATATACACCGTATTTACTTGCAAAACTTTCCAAATTGCTGGCAATCAAACTATTAACCTTGGTCCGTTCACTGTCCGCAATCAAATCAGTGACATCATCATAGTTATCAACCGAAATACTTCCAATAACAGCACGGCTTTCCTGCAAGCTCTCGCGACTGTTAGCCTCAGAAGTGGCATCAGCTAAATAAATAAGATTCTTTTCGTCATCTAAGGTTATAAAATATTTTTTCTTCTCAATCGTGAAAAATTGATTTCTTTCTTCATGATACTTTTGAATAATTTCTTTAACTTCTTCTTTATCAAGGACACGATCATCCCCATGATAAATCAAATCAATAAAGGGGTTGAACCATTCCGGCTCATAGGTCTCTTTATTGTAGCGGATGACACCGATAGGCATATTGTCTAAGGTTGCATTGAGTGAATTTTCTGCTTCATCATTTATTTTTCTGATAAATTCAACTCTTCTTAAACGATAATTTCGAGCTTGAAGTAAGATGCCGACTGTGATAAGGATGTTCATCAAAAAAAGATAGAACACAGCCATCATTCGTGAGCCCGAAAAGATAAGCAAGAAACTTTCCAGAGCTTGCACGATAACCATGACTAACACAATTGTTATTGGTGAAAACCTCTGTACACTTTTCATTTCCTTCTCCTTTTATGCGTCTATTTACACATTGGCTATATTTTTAAATGTGCAAAGCTGTCAGTTTGCTGAAAGACTTTCTAGCTTTTCTTTAACAGCCGTGAGATTGGGAAACCATGCATCTGCTGCGGACTGATTCATTCCAAAACGTGTATCTTCAATCGCCCAGACTGTAGCTCCAGCTGCTTTACCTGCCGCAATTCCTTTTTCGGAATCCTCAATGATTAAGGTTTCTTCCGGCTTTACATTAAGCGCCTTCATGCTAAGTTGATAAATCTCTGGATGCGGTTTAGTTGCTTTCAAATCATTGCCGGAAAGGATTGACTTGAAGTAAGGACGTAAGCCATGAATATTAAGCATTTCGTCAATATCTTGCATGGCCGAGCTGGAAGCTAATCCCACTTTAAATTTATCATTTTTTAAAGCTTCTAAAACGGCCTTAACATCTGGGAAAAGCAAGTCTTTATAAGGAAGTGGATTATTGTCTTTTACTTTTAAATATGCTGCGTGCAGCTTCGCTGCTTCGTCTTGGTCAAAATCTACACCTAAGATTTGCGGCCAGATTTCTCGCATATTCCCTCCGATAAAATCAGAGTATTTCATGTGTTGGATTGAAATATTATGATTGCTAAAGAATTCTTCACGTCTTTGAGCATAGAATTGTTCCGTGTCAACGAGGACACCGTCCATGTCAAAAATTACCGCTTTAAACTTGTTCATTTTCACCTAAAACTCCCTAATTGTCTGCTTATATCTGCTATATTATAACATATTTTTGGACGGAGTTTGTGACCCAGAGGTAACAAGCATAAAAACCGCCTTACAGCGATTTCTTTTTTATTTTTTCTTGTTGTCTTCTTCACGGACACGTGCTTTTCTCAAGGCAATTCTCTTTTGTCTTTCAAGCTCACGCTCTATTTTTCCTTCTGGGGCATATTTTTCTTCCCAATCATCAGGTTTCAAAATTTTATGTGTTTCTGGATCAAAATGCGGTTGTCCATCCGGGAAAATTTTCCCCATATTTGCTGCATGTACAAAGTTGAAAATATCGTAAGGGTCGACCCCAGCAAGTACCAAACTTCCATAAGTAAAGTAAAGCAAGTCAATCAATGCATCGACTTCTCCAATCAGCGGCGCTTCGTCTTTTGCCTTGCGTTTAACCTTGCGGATGGCCTTATCCACATCTGCATGCAGATTTTCTGCGAGTTCGTCAAACTTATCACGATCCCCATTTGCGGAAGCATAGAGGAATTCCACAATTTCTTCGACCTTAAAGCCTGCGCGATAGCCTGCCTCCATCGGGGGAAACGCACGTGGAATTTCCTGACTTCGACCGTCCATCATTTTATGGAATTCTTTTACTTTATTAAAGTTTTGATCACGTGAAATAAAATTATTACTGCTTGAAAAATCAATAAGTCCATAATGTGCAAGTGCCTTAGCAATCCCATCATGATTGTTACTCGTCGTGACATGTGTCGCTTTTTCCTTAACAAGATCCGAGGCATTGCCCATCGCGATACCATATTCAACATGTGTCAACATTTCTAAATCATTTTCCGAATCACCAAAAGCCATAACTTGGTGTTCATCGAACCCATAACGCTCGCCAATCATCTTGATACCCCGAAGCTTGCCAGAATCACATGGAATCATATCCACAGAGTAGGGATTGCTGCGTGTAATCATCAAATTAGGGAATTCTTTTTCAAGCATTTTCGTTTCTGATTGAGTCGCGACCATCATAACTTGATAAATGGGCTCACGCAAGATATTTAGAAAATTGGACTGTGGAACCACGCGACGTACGACATGCTTAAAACTGTTTCGCGCAATATCCGATGTCCCTGAGGGTAAAATACCTGAAATAATCCCTGCCATCCGTGTTTCACCAAACTTCAAAAGTTTCGAGCCGTTGACACCATGAGCTGCTCCTAAGGAGATGTCTCGGTGGTTGTCTTTGGCAAAACGAACGATTTTGCGTAGAGTTCTCTTATCGATCTCTTCTGCATGCAAGACAGCTTTAGGCGTAAAGATGTATTGTCCATTATAAGTTACCGCAAAGTCTAAATGAAGCTCCTCCATCAAAGGCAAAGCAAAAGCAGGGCCTCGTCCTGTGGCGATCCCGACTAATATATCTTTACGTTTTAATTCATCGATAGCCACGCGCGTGCTGGGAGCAACTGACCTTGTCCCTGTAAATAGAGTGCCGTCTAAATCGAAAAATACCGCTTTTATGTCCATTTCCATGCCTTATACTCGTAAATTCTTCATGTGTCTATTGCTTATCGACTAAATTTAACCCGTCGTTAAGCTCCTTATCCTATTAATTATACAGGTTTTTTTCCAAAATTCCACGAATAATGGCTGTCCAAAAAAAATTAAAATCTCCCTCTCTTTCATTATTTTCTAATGGGTTGAGGACTTCGCTTTGTCGCTGTTTATTCACTCCTATAATATGCTATAATAAATTTACTTTATTGACGTTTGAAAGGAAATTGACTAATGAAAAAGATTTTAGTGTTGCATACTGGGGGGACCATTTCTATGGCGGAAGACGCCAGTGGTCGCGTAGCGCCAAATGCGGTCAACCCTATGAATTCGGTAGATATGCACCTTGATTCGATTCACATGGTCGCTGAAGATATTTTTAACCTCCCTAGCCCCCACATCACCCCAAAAGAAATGCTCTTGATTAAAAAACGCATCAATATAGCCTTCGACCAAGAAGAATTTGACGGTGTTGTCATTACTCACGGCACGGATACACTGGAAGAAACAGCCTTCTTTTTGGATTCAACAATCCCGCGTGGCATGCCCATTGTCCTGACAGGCGCCATGCGCTCTAGCAATGAATTAGGGACAGATGGTATCTATAATTTCCTCAGCGCACTTCGTGTTGCTGCCGATGATGCTTCTCGTGATCGCGGTGTCCTTGTAGTGATGAATGATGAAATTCATTCAGCACGCTATGTAACAAAAACACATACGACCAACGTTTCGACTTTCCAAACACCAACACATGGACCAGTTGGCTTAGCCACAAAGCACAAACTCTTCTATTTCCATACCGATGGTGAAAATCAACATCTTGATATTTCTTCTGTTAAAGGAAAAGTTCCGATTGTTAAAGCTTATGCTGGAATGACAGGTGAAGTCTTTGACTTATTTGACTTAAGTAGTTTAGACGGCCTTGTTATTGAAGCGCTGGGGGCAGGCAATCTTCCCCCTACAGCCGCACAAAAATTAATGAATATCATCAAGCTTGGCATTCCTGTAGTACTCGTTTCCCGCTGTTTCAATGGTATAGCAGAACCAGTCTACGCCTATGAAGGTGGTGGCTCTAAGCTGGCAGAGGCTGGGGTGATGTTTGCACCTGAAGTAAATTCTCAAAAAGCACGCATCAAACTGTTGATTGGCCTGAATGGTGGCTTGGAAGGTGATAGACTTAAGAAGTTTGTCGAAAATTGATAAAAAACAGACGAGACAAAGCCTCGTCTGTTTTTTATTACTCCAAGTTCCAAAATATTTGGGTTAATGAGCAATCATTTCTTGTGCTATTTCTTGTGGTGATAAGTCACTTGGATAAAATGTTGGCCAATTCTCGAGCTCCTCAAGTACTTTTTCCTGACTCTCTGAACCATAAAAAATATGGAAATGTGCTGCCTTCATTGGTGCAATCGCATGGTCACTAAACTGAACATATTTGAACTCACCTGCATTATTATCCTCTGTTTCAAAAAGATACCGCACTCCCCGATTACCTTTTTCGTAATTTAAAATTTTATATCCCTTGTACTTATAGTGATATTTATGTTTTACATTATTTTTAGTAAAGGTCATTGTATGGCTATCAATCAAAATATTACTCACGTCACTCTTATATCCCTGTTCATAGTATTTCTTATATGCAGAAGGCGACTTGTCTCCCTTAATTTTTGATTTATAATCAAACACTTGATCTAAAGTTCCATTTTGTAGCAAAGGATACACCGACTGCCAATTTCCAGCGTAGTCAGTCAACGACCGATCTTTAACATCAATATCCGAAAAATATCCATTTTCTACATTTTTTTCACTTTCAGAGGAGAGCTCTGCTTTTATTTCCTTGCCTTTAACAGAAGTGGTTTTCTTAAGGGATTCCAAATTCTCCTCCATTATAGAGATATAGTTTTCTCCCTCTTCAATTTGTTTCGCTGTAAGACTTTCTAATGGATTTAGGACGGCCATTTTTACATTGGCTTCGTTTGCTAAAGTTTTTGCGAATTTATTGTTTGAATTGTTCTCAAAATAAATATATTCTATACCATTATTCTCTACATATTTTTTTAATTCTGCTAAACGTGCAGCAGAAGGCTCTTGATCCGGATTAAGTCCTGATATTGGAATTTGATTTAAACCATAGTCTAGAGCTAAATAACGAAAAGCTGCGTGCTGTGTTACAAAGCTTTTCTGACTTGCATTTTGTAACTCCGAACTAAATTTTTCATCCAATTTTTTTAACTTACTCAGATATGTTGAAGAATTAGTTCCGAATACCTGAGCTTTTTTGGGGTATAATTTTTTCAGTTGCTTCTCAATTGCTTCAACTTCCTTTATTGCCATTTTAGGAGATAACCATGTATGCGGGTCATAATCATGATGATGCCCCTCTTCCCCATGATTGTGCTCGTGCTCTTCTTCTGTTCCAGGGAGTAAAAGGAGCCCCTGAGTGCCTTCAATAATTTTTGGGTTATCTTTCTTCCATGAAGCTTTAGATTTATTGACCCATGTTTCCATATTTTCATTATGATACACAAAGACATCTGAGTTTCGAATTGTTGTCATATCTTTTGCTGAGGGCTCATAATCATGTGGCTCAGACCCTGCCGGAACCAGCAGTTTAACATCGCCTTCATCTCCCACAATATTCTTTGTAAATTCATAGACGGGATAAAAGCTTGTAACAATGGACAATTTATCACCTTTTGAATTTGTTGTGTTTTTATTTTGAGCAGTGTGACAAGCGGTGAGCAAGCTTATTGATGCGATGCCTAATAAAACTACTCCTATTTTTTTCTTATGATTAAACTCTCTTTTTTTCTTTCCCTTATAAAATATTACCACCTATATTCTCCTTGTTTTTTAGTTTACTGGTTAAGTATATCTCATTCTTTTTATTATGTCAACCAGTTAACCAATTTTTGAAATTTGTGCTCAAAAAAACAGCTGAAGGAACCTTCTCCTTCAGCTGTTTTTTTATAAAAGTTTTTAACAAAGTACTTCTACTATTTTTATCCCAAATTGTCTTGCAACTCCTGCCAAATTTGTTCGTTTTCTTCCAAAGAATATGAGTTGGCGCCGGAAGCTAAAGCGTGTCCGCCTCCATCGTGCTTTTTAGCAATTTCATTGATGGGTACGGTTTTTGAACGCATCCGTACGCGATAGTGTCCGTCTGCTTGTTCAACGAAAATCGCCCATGATTTCACATCGCGAATACTTCCTGGTGTCCCTACGATACTTGAAGTTTCGGCATCTCGTAAATTAAATCTTTCCAAGACTTCTTTACTTAAAAGCACACGTCCTGCACCATTTTCGGAAATTTCAAGATTTTCGTAAACATAGCCTTGCAAACGTGCGACCTTCATATCAAATGAGGTCATTTCTCGCCCTAAAGCTGGACGGTCAAAGTCAAATTCTGCAAGCTTACTTGCAAGATAGAGTGTTTGCGCTGAGGTTGCTGGATAAAGGAAACGTCCCGTATCACCAACAATTCCGCCATAAAGGAGTCGCGCGGCTTCTTCATTCAAAGCTAAATCATGGTTCAATGCGAAATCTGTGATAATCTCCGAAGCCGAGCTGCGATCTGGCTCAACCAAACGTAAATCTCCGTAAGCATCATCATTGGGATGATGGTCTATTTTAATGACATAGTCTGCTTGCATCCATCTGTCATCATCAATCCGTGGTGTATTTGCTGTATCACAGACGATACTAAGATATTTTTTCCCCGGCTCCAGCTCCACTTGATCCATCTCTGCCAAATAAGTAAGCGTTGGTTCATCATACCCCACAGCATAGATTTTCTTTTCCGGAAAATTCGCTCTCAGGATCGCACGCAAACCACACTGAGAGCCCAGCGCATCTGGATCGGGATTTTTATGACGATGAATGAGGATGGTATCGTATTCTTTGATTTTTGTAAGTATTTCTTTCATAACTTCTTTCCTTATGTAATTTGTAGATTCACAATTGCTTTGGCGATGATATTGTTGACATAATAAATTTCTATATCTACAACCGCGCCTAAACGTGTCTCGTTAATGACTTTGGGATAAATTTCCAAGAGATTATCAATCGCGACCGTGCCCATCAGGTTGAGATTCATTGACTCTAGGATAACATTTCTGCGCCGTCTTTTGTCTAGCGTTCTTTGAACCACGATGGCCACGATTTCACTCAAGGCAGCACTGGAAATATTTCCGACATTGTTGACCATGAGCGGCTCAACCATGACAGTATAAGCAGAACCTTTTTCACTGATCTTACTGGACATATCTTCACTAAAGGTATGTGTCACTTGGCTTTCTTCTTGGCTTCTTTGAAGACTTTCTAGCACTTCAGACTTGGTCACCACACCAGCATAGGTATAATCCTTATTCACGATCGGCATGATGTCGTAACCTTCATGAATCATTTTTTGAGAAATGCTCGCAACCGTCATTTTTTGCTTGGCAACAGCGGGATAGTTCATCAGTTTGTTTATCTGCGTGTCCAGACTTTTATGGGCAATATCACGCATACTGACAACGCCAACCACCACGCGATGTGGATTGACTACCACAAAACGACTTAAATTTGTCCGCTTCATCAGTTCCATAAAGTCTTTTACCGTATCTTCTTCACGTAATGCAGGGCGGTGATCGTGGGAAATTTCAGCTACTGTGATGATATCTTTCTTTATCAATTCATTTGCTAAGGCGTGGCTGATACGATTTGCAACTGTAAAGGTGTCGTATGTCGCACGCATGAGCGGAATCCCCATCTCATTTGCATAATCAATAACATCCTGATCAACATCGAAACCACCTGTAACGAGCACAGCACTTTGACCATGCAGGGCCATACTCTGAATATCCTTACGGTCACCGACAATCATCAAACTGTTTTTCATTAAAAACTTTTTCACACTTTCCGGCTGCATGGCACCGATGGAAAATCGACTAAATTCAACCTCAAGTCCAGCATGTCCACCCAAGATCTCTGCACTGGCAATTTCAGCAATTTTCCCAAAAGTCAACTTATGGTTACGTTTTTGTCCTTTCACTGATACTCGAACAGTACCTGACCGGTCATTAACCGCCACCAACCCTCGATTTTCTGCTTCTTTAATGGCACGATAAGCTGTGCCATCTGCCACCTTCAAGCGATTAGCGATACTACGGACACTGACTTGCTTGCCAATGTCAAGTTTTTCTATATAAGTAAGAATTTCTTCGTGTTTAGACATGAGATACTCCTAAGACTTGATTTCCTTTTTTGATGACATACTCCTCGAAAACAGAGATGCGCCCCTTATTGTATTGTGTACTGCCTTTAAAACGGCCCATGCGCTTATAGCCTACTTTTTGAGCCACCTGTATCGAGCTGAAATTTTCCCGATCACAATGAAGCACAAGTTGTTTCAGCCCAATCTCCTTAAGACCAACTTCAGATAAGGAAGCAAGCGCCTCAGTCATCAGGCCTTGATTCCAATATTTTTTGTGAAGAACATAGGATAACTCTGCTGTGCCTTTTTGCTCAATTAGTTTTGAAAACTGAATCAAACCAATCATTTTTTGCTCTGCTTTTAGTTCGATTGCCCATTTACCTAAAGGCTCTTTCATGAAATGATTTGCAATGACAAATCTGGTATGTGTGAGATTCGGATGGGGATTAAAGACAAATCGAAGATTGCTTGAATCAGAGCTGTATTCAAACATATCTGCTGCGTCAGACATGACAAAAGGACGAAGCCAAAGTCTGCTGGTTTCAATCTTTTGATATTCCGCAAGTTTTACATTGATGTTCATTTCACTGTTCCAGATTCTGATTTTTAATAAGCCTATTATATCACGTTACTTCTACTATCTGTGATATAATTTCATTACTATGAATTATAGACGGATAAATCTCAAATTAGAGCACCCGCTTGCCTTTTGGTCTGCTTTCCCTGACCCTAGTGAGCGTTTTTTTTGGTACGATAGCCAAAAGAAAACGTTGATCATTGCCAGTCAACGCTTGCAAGCTGTGCAAGAACAAGATATCGCAAACTATCCTTACGTTTTCTATAGCCAAAGTTTTTTTGATGAAGTAAAGGATGAGCTATGGCAAGATTTTGGAAACGAGATCGTCGCTTTTAAGCATTACTTTGTGCAAACACCTACAGAGTCTTATGCCTTGTCCTGTGAAGCTCTTCCAGAAATTAGGGACGAAAAAGGAAGTAAACTGTCCAATAGCTATTCAGAAGAAGCTTCGGATTATCAAGAGTGGCAAAGTCTTTACCAAAAGTTGCAAGAAAATATTGCGTGTGGCAAAACAATCAAGATCGTTGCTTCTCGCCAAATTAAATTTACGAGTGAGCAGACTTTTAAGATTGAGCCAGTCCTTGAGCGACTGATAGAAAATAACCCTACAGCATTTATTTTTGCTTATCATAAGGCTGGCAAAACCTTTCTTGGTGCTTCACCTGAAATTTTGGTTCAGAAAGAAGGCAATCATATTCTGAGCTATGCTTTAGCTGGAACCTTTCCACGCTCCCTCGCTCAGGGCGATACCCGCTTACTTAAAGACCCTAAAAATCTTCATGAACACCAGATTGTTGTCCAAAAGATTAAGAATAAGATGTTGGAGAAATCACCCCAAGTTCAGATAGGAGAAACGGGGATAATGGCTCTAAAGAATGTGTACCATCTTCGAACACTCTTATCGACGATTGACACCTCCAATTCTTTAATCGACTGGGCCAAGCATCTTCATCCTACACCAGCACTGGGCGGACAACCTAGTAAAGCGGCACTGGATTTTCTCCGTGTCAATGAAAAACACGAACGCGGACTTTATGCAGCACCTTTAGGGTTGATCGATGCGCAGGGAGATGGAACACTCATCGTGGCCATTCGTTCCGCACTATTTGAGGGTAAAACCTGCTATGCTTATGCCGGTTGTGGCATTGTTGCCGCTTCAGACTGTCAAGACGAATTTGATGAAACAAAGATAAAATTAAAAACAATACTCGAGGCACTTTAAAAATGAACAATGAATATTTAGCACCACTTGTTGATGAATTTTTCAATCTAGGCGTACGTGAAGCTGTATTTAGCCCGGGGTCACGTTCAACTGCTCTTGCCATGCTTTTTGAAGAGTACGGCAAATATGACACTTACGTCAACATTGATGAACGCTCAGCTGCCTTTTTTGCCCTTGGTATAGCAAAAGCTCAGCAACGTCCTGTGGTTCTTATCTGTACTTCTGGTTCTGCTGCCGCTCACTATCTCCCCGCCATTACTGAAGCAAAACACAGTCGGATCCCTCTCATTATTTTGACCGCAGATCGGCCCAATGACTTGCAATTTGTGGGCGCTGCACAAACCGTGAATCAGGCGGATTACTTTGGTAAATTTGTTAACCATTATGAAGAGTTAAGTCATCCTAATACTAATAATTTCTGGACTTATCCACGTAAGGTCGCACAACGTGCCTATATGTCATCTACTAATGTTCCCGCTGCTGCCGTACAAATCAATGTGCCTATCGGTGAGCCTTTGATTCCAGAACTCAACCCGGAACATTACCAAAAAGGTCGCAACCCTTTCTCTCTCAGTCAAGGGAAAATCCAGCCGCAGCTTGTTCCTGAATTAAGTGGCAATGTGCTCATTCTCGCAGGACCCGATAGTAACTCGGATTATCAAAAAGCACTTTTAGACCTTTCAGAAAAGATTCAAGCACCTATTTTAGCGGATCCTTTGTCTAATTTGCGTAATTTTAGTCATCCCAATATTATTGATGCTTATGATGCTTTTCTCACACAGTCAGAGATTCTCAGCACACTTAAAGTTGACTGTTTCCTTCAGTTTGGTCAAATCCCTGTATCGAAACGCGTTTTACAATTAATTGCTCACAATTCTCAGGCAGAGTATATCCAAGTCGATCCGGCGCTTGAATACCGCAACCCGAGTCAAACTACGACACAGGTTATCCAAGCTGATGTGGCACTTTTTTGCGCAGCAGCTCAACCTTCAACTGCTGGTAAAACAGCACTCAAGCAGTGGCAAAACTATCAGAACACTATGCGCCAAAAACTCGATACAGTTAAAGGTGAAACTGCGCCCTTTGAAGGGCGTTATGTTCAAAGTCTGCAAAACATGCTCCCTGAGCATGCGCAACTCCTTATTTCTAACTCAATGGCCATACGCGATGTGGATTACTTTTGGCGCAGTCGCAAAGCCAATGTTCGTCTTTTAGGAAATCGTGGCACTAACGGTATTGACGGACAAGAATCAACTGCCTTAGGTATAGCTACCGGCGGACAACCGACGGTCCTCTTGACTGGAGACCTCTCTATGCTTCACGATATCAATGGCTTAATCGTAGGTAAAACGCATCAGCTCAACTTAACCATCGTCCTTTTCAACAATGACGGTGGCGGAATTTTCCACCATCTGGCACAAAAGGGGCAACCCCATTTTGACTATCTGTTCTCAACACCACACGGTTTGGATTTTGGTGGTTTGGCCCAGTTGGTGGGCTTGGATTATCATCTCGTGGAAGATTATCAAGACTTTGAAAAACAATTCAGTCAAAGCTTTACTAAAAAAGGTATTCATCTGTTGGAAATTAAAACGGACAAGGACTTGAGCTTAGACTTGCACAAAAAATATACGACTTATGCTATTTGAAGATAAATATATCCAGATTGATTCACTTCACTTTCATGTCAGGATACATGGTCAAGGTAAGCCTCTTTTAGCCTTACATGGTTTTAGCCAGTCTGCTTCGACTTGGGATGCTTTAGATATACCTGGCTACCAAATCTTTGCTCTAGATCTTGTGGGACATGGAAAGTCTAGCAAACCAGAACAACTTGAGCCTTACACTTTGGAAAGCATTTGTGAACAGCTTAGGCAAATCGTACAAAGCCTCTTTCAAGAAAAAAGCTATAGCTTACTGGGTTATTCCATGGGCGGTCGGATTGCACTGCAATTTGCACTCAACTTTCCCGAGCAGCCCATCAAACAACTCATTATCGAATCCGCTGCCCCTGGCATAGCTGATAGTAATCAACGTGAAAAACGTCTCCGAGCTGATCTTCACTTGGCTGAACAAATCGAGGAAAATGGTGCTGTCTGGTTTGCAAATTATTGGGGTGCGCTCCCCATCTTCCAAAGTCAGCAAAACCTTCCTCAGGAAGAGCAACATAAAATTTGGTCCAGCCGCGCACAAAATGCGCCTCATGCTCTGGGCCAAACTTTACGTGCTACAGGGCAAGGAAAGCTTCCAGATATCTCAGAGAAACTCCAAGATTTAAAGCTGCCACTCCTTTATATCACGGGTGCTCTGGATCAAAAATATAAACAAATTGCTGAACAAATCGGTACTTATTCAAAATCGCAAAGTCTAATTGTGGCAGACGCAGGGCATAATGTGCATCTTGAACTGCCGCAGCATTTTAATTTAATCTTAAAGACACATTTGCATGACTCAGCCATGCTATAATGAATAAATAAACAAAAAAGGAGACAAATTATGTCAAAATATAACTGGCTTGCTTTAGACCGCAAGTACGAAGATGTCATTTACGAAACTTATAACGGTATTGCAAAAATTACGATCAATCGTCCTGAAGTACGTAATGCATTTCGCCCTAAAACAGTGGTGGAACTTATTGATGCCTTTACTGTAGCGCGTGACGACACTTCGATTGGTGTCATTGTTTTGACAGGTGCTAATCACGGCCAAGGCGAAGACAAGGAAGCTTTCTGTTCTGGCGGCGACCAAAAAGTACGTGGAGACGGTGGTTATGTTGGTGAAGATCAAATTCCTCGTCTTAACGTTTTAGACTTGCAACATCTGATCCGTATCACACCAAAACCTGTTATTGCGATGGTCAACGGTTTTGCTATCGGTGGCGGACACGTTCTCCACATCGTTTGTGACTTAACGATTGCTTCTGAAAATGCTAAATTTGGTCAAACAGGACCACGTGTGGGTTCTTTTGATGCCGGTTATGGTGCTGGACTCTTGGCTGCTATGGTTGGTCAAAAGAAAGCACGTGAAATCTGGTTTCTCTGCCGTCAATACACTGCACAAGAAGCAATGGATATGGGCATGGTAAATACTGTTGTACCTTTTGATCAACTTGAAGACGAAACAGTTAAATGGGCCGAAGAAATGCTTGCCTTGTCACCAATGGCACTTCGTATGCTTAAAGGCTCAATGAATGCGGCAACTGATGGACTTGCTGGCTTGCAACAATTTGCTGGTGATGCAACGCTCATGTACTACCTCAGTGACGAAGCCAAGGAAGGGCGCGATGCTTTCAAAGAAAAACGCAAACCTGACTTTGACCAATTTCCTAAATTCCCATAAGCCATGAAATGGTTAAATGAACAGGCTGAAAAACGGCCAAATAAACTTTTCTTAAATCAGCTGACTTTTAAAGAAGTCTACGATAAAACTGTTCAGACAGCCCAACATTTAAACAAAGAAACAGCTAGGCACAACCGCCTAGCTCTTCTTTCAGAAAATTCGCCAGAAATGGCCATTGTGCTCTTTGCGCTATTGGCTTTGGACAAGGAAGTCCTACTGCTCAATACGCATCTTACAGCCAATGAAATCCAAGAGCAACTGACTGAACTCGATGTGGAACTGCTGATTGCTTCGGATCAGCAAACCTACCCGGCAGACTTGTCTTTTTCTGACATCCATTCTTTAGAAACACGTACAGCTGTGCTCAATTGGCAGCCAGCGCCAGAGAAAATTGCTGTGATTATGAACACCAGCGCAACAACTGGAAAGTTCAAATCTGTGCCTATCACTTGGAAAATGCTTACGGCACATGTGGCTGCTTCTGCAGCAACCATGGGCGTCCTTCCCGAGGACAACTGGCTTGTGGTCCTCCCCATGTTTCATGTCAGTGGTCTCTCCATTATCATGCGCAGTCTCTATAATGCCACTCAGGCCACCATACGTGCTTCTTTCGATGAGGAAGAGTTGATCAAACTGATGAATAACAGCTCGGTAAATATGGTTTCCATGGTACCGACCATGCTTAAACGTGTTCATGATAAAATTGCTGCCGAAAGTTTACGTGTCCTCTTATTAGGGGGCGAATTTATTCCGCAACCTTTGATACAGGCATGTTTTGCACAAGGCTTACCTGTATACAAGACTTACGGGATGACTGAAACTTTTTCCCAATCTGTCACCTTCAACATTTTGGAACATCCGGACAAGCTAACTTCTGTCGGTCAAGCACTTCCTGGCGTAGAGATTGAAATTTTAAATCCTGATGCCACTCAGGCGGGCGAAATACATCTAAAATCGCCAATGCTCATGAAAGGCTATCTTAATCAAGAGGATGTTCAACTTTTCAACACAGGTGATATTGGCTATCTTGATGAAGACAATTTCCTTTACATTCTCAATCGTCGTAAAGACATCATCATCTCAGGCGGGGAAAATATTTATCCCAAAGAGATTGAGGATTTACTCTATAGCTTAGAGGGTGTTGTCGAATGTGCGCTTGTCCCACAAGAAGATGAAACTTGGGGCCAAGTGCCACTTCTTTTCTACGCAGGTAGGCCTGATGCCCAAGAAATTACAAACTTTTTGAGCCAGCGTCTGGCCAAGTATAAACTTCCGCGCCAGATTATCAAAATGAACGCCCTCCCCAAAAATGCCTCAGGCAAAATCCTTAGGAAAAATTTAAAAAATGAAGCTTAAATCGATCAGTTTGAATCACGTCCAACTCCCGATGAAGTTTAACTTCAAGACAGCCAAAGGTGAGCTGAAACTGCGGGACACCATTATTATCATTGCTGAAGACGAAAAAGGTCAGCGTGGATATGGCGAATGCGTAAGCTTTACTACACCTTTCTACACGCAAGAAACTTTTGAAAGCTCATGGGAATCCTTAGTGCAGACTTACATCCCCAAAGTAATGACGACACACTTTACACATCCCTTTGACATTCAGCAATTTTTTGAGCAGCCCTTGCCGATGGCAATGGCAGGTTTGGAAAATGCCTTGGTGGATCTTTATTACAAATCCAAGGATGAAAATACAATCGCTGCCCTTTTTCCTGAGACCTTAACAGACACTTTATCCCGTGGTGCCGTCTTGGGAGATGTTCCTTTTGAACAACTTCCTAGCAAAATCGATGAATTAGTCGCTCAGGGTGTGGAAAGAATAAAGCTTAAAATTAAACCCGCAGATGGTTTTGAGCGCGTCCAATACGCCGTCAAGCATTATCCTCACCTCCAATGGGCTGTTGATGCCAACCGTTCTTATACGCTTGAAAATATTGAAGTATTGACAAAGCTCGATCAGCTAGGGCTTGTCTGTATTGAGGAACCTTTTGCTACCGATAACCTTGAAGACTATAAAAACATTCTTCCGCAGCTTTCAACACCTCTCTGTTTTGACGAAAATGTCCAAAGTTGGAGTGATTTACAGGCCCTTTCTCAACTTAAGGGAAAGACCATGCTCAATATCAAAATTGGCCGCTTAGGCGGACTTTATCAAACAAAAGAAGCCATCGCCTTTTGCCGGAAAAATAACATCTCTTTCTGGATTGGCAGCATGGTCGAAAGCGGTATTTCCAAGATATTGCATACACAATTGGCCACTTTAAGCGACAATGCCATGCCCGGGGATTTATCAGATTCGTCCTATTATTTTCATGAAGATTTGATCGTACCAGAGATTAAATTTATTGAAGGCAAGATGAAGAGACCACGTGGCAAGGGCTTGGGTGTGGCTATCAATCAGACAGCACTTGAGCATTACACTGTGAAAAAGGAGATTTTTACATGACTTTGATTGAACAACTGGGTATTCAAAAGCTAACTTTAACCCCAACAGGTTTTACTGCTCAAATGCCTTTAGAGGCCTTTCACGCGCAACCCCAAGGTTTCTTAAATGGTGGCGCAACGCTGGCCTTTGCTGAGGTTGCTGCTGGTATGGCAAGTAATCTCTTGCTTGACGATAAACATTTTGCTGTCGGCCAAGCGGTCAATGGAAATCATTTGAACCCAACTAAAGCAGCTGGAATGCTCTTTGCTCAGGGACTTCTTCTGCACAAAGGTGGGCGCACCCATGTTTGGGAGATGAAGTTTACAGATGCGCGTGATATTTTAGTGGCACAAGTCACCGTAACCAACGCTATTGTGGAAAAAAGATATGGATAAAGACAACTTAGTATTTACAGAATTGGTGGATATAAATGAAGCCGAACTTGCGGATATCAATCAATTGATTATTGACACTTGGGCTTATCAAGAGTGGAATAAACAAGAACATGTCTTGCCTATGGCTGACTTTTTTCTGGAAACAATCCTCTTGACCTCCACAAAGGTTTTTGTCGCTAAAGATAAAGGAAAAATTATCGGTATCATCGCTGCTGCTCTCACTCCTGATCTGCTTCCTAAAAGTCGGATAAGGTACCGCCAACTTGAAGCTCTGAGTTTAATCATCAACCAAGGGAAACCCGAAACCGTTTTTGACTTTTACTTGGAAACCATGAAGCTCAATGAGGAACTTATACAGCAAAGCAAGGAAACCTTTGATGCTACCTTAAACCTCTTAATCTTAAATGAGAACTACAAAGGCTTAGGTCTTGGCAGTAAACTCTATCAGCTTTTCCTTGATTACTTAAAAGAAAATAAAGTAAAAACCTTCTTCCTACTGACAGATAGCTATTCCAACTATCCTTTTTACGAGAAAAAAGGCTTAAAAAGAATCGCCGCACAGCGCTTCTCTTGGAGTAAAAATGCAGAAGTTTCAGAAGGAGATGTTGAGGAATATTATGTTTATGCGGGGCGCGTAGAGTGATAATATAGCCTTTAAAATAAAAAACACAGTTATCTTACTAAAAGTAACTGTGTTTTTTTGTACTTAATTTTTAAAACTTCTATAAACATCTTCTACAAAGACTTGAGCAATTCTTTTCTTGAAAGCTTCATTATTTAGCAAAGCACCGAAGAAGTCTTGGTTTTGCATATACCCTTCCGTTAGAGCATTATCCATCTCATCATCAAGAGTAAATCTAAAGTCTTCACGTGTGTTAACCTGAGCAGATGCCTCTAGCCTCTTATTTTTCTTGAGCAACTCTCGGATAGCAATACCACTTGTAACACCAACTGTATCATCAATATCGAGATTGAGTTGCTCATTGATTTCATCAATAATTTCAGAAAGTTTTTTCTCCTGATCCTCAGTGATATCTCCAAGACTTGGTTTATTCAGCTTCACTTCGTAGTCTTCGGGTAATTCTGCTATATGATATTCACCTGTTTGCTTATGTTTCATATAATCCACAACAATTTTATCTGCTATTGAAAAATCATTCCCACCTAAGCGGACATCAATCATTTTGACTAAGGACTGTAAGTAATTATATTTTTCATGTAGAACTTCATTTTGGTAAGCAGTTGCTTGTATCAAAAATGTATACATTCTCAGAAAGCCCCGAATTGTTTTCTTGATTGTCAGCTGTTCTTTTTCATCATATCTTTGAACCAGATTATAGCCTCTATTCAAAAGCGCAGTCATTTTTTTCTTATCTCGACTAGTACGCTTTTCTTGATAAAGAAACTGATTAAACTCATGAACAACATCATCCTCTAAAATACCAAAGCCGTCAATTTTTCTTTGCAAATCCAAAATATCACTTGGGGAAATGGTTTCGGCTAAAACTGTCTCCCGATAATAAGGCGCAAAAGCTTTATTAATATCTTCGTAAGTATTTTTAAAATCAAGAATAAACGTTTTTTTATTGTATCCTTTAACAATACGATTAAGACGCGATAAAGTCTGAACAGCTGCCACATCACGTAACTTCTTATCTACATACATCGCAACAAGTTTCGGCTGATCAAAGCCTGTCTGGTATTTATTAGCTACAATTAGAACTTGAAAATCATCTGTATCAAATTTATCTTTCAGATTTTCTTCTTTGATTCCGTTAATTGATGTTTCTGAGTACTCCGCACCTTCTAAATCAACCTTACCAGAAAAAGCAACTAAAGCGCCCATGCTTGTAATATGATGTTCCTTAAAGTAACGATTGAGTGCTTGTTGATATTTAACTGCTGCCTCACGGCCACTTGTCACAATCATCGCTTTTCCCTTACCACCAAGTTCAGCCATAATATCGTGTGTGATAAAGTGATCCATAATTATTTCAATTTTTTTGTTGATATTTTCATCAGACAATTCAATAAATTTTGCTATCTTACGTTTTGCAACGGCTGTTTTAAATACAGGATTTTCTTCAACAATTTTATTGAGTTTGTAATAAGTTTCGTAAGTGACATAGTTATTCAAAACATCAAGAATAAAGCCTTCTTCAATAGCTTGTTTCATACTATAAACATCAAAAGGTTTTTTACCAATGCCGTCAGACTTAGTCTCACCAAAAAGCTGTAATGTTGTCCCCTTGGGTGTTGCAGTAAAAGCAATAATAGATATATTGTCCTGTTTCCCTGTACGGGCTATTTCTTGCTCTATCGCATCTCCTACGCCCACTTCTTGAACTTCATCAATGGTACCGTCCTCAATGTCTGTTTCAGTCAGAACTTGACTGACAGCACTCATGTAAGAACCAGTCGTTGAGCTATGTGCTTCATCGATTAATATGGCAAAGCGTTTCTTTGCTGTTGCACCCGTCGACATCCATTCAGACTTATTGATCTGCGCAAACTTATGAATCGTTGTGGCGATAATCTTCGTATTACTTGCCAAAGCATCTGCTAAATCACTGGATGTCGCTTTGTCATCCATGACTTTGATCACGCCAGATTGATGACTAATAGCCCGAACAGCATCTTGCAGCTGTCGGTCTACGACGATCCTATCTGTTACAATCAGAACCGTATCAATCACATTTTTATTTTCAGCATCATGTAAACTCACCAAACTGTGCGCGAGCCAAGCGATGGTATTCGTTTTCCCCGAACCTGCAGAGTGCTGAATCAGATAGTTATTTTCCGTAGCATTGTTTCTCATGTCTTCTAAAACACGTGTCACAGCTCTTCTTTGCTGATAGCGTGGAAAAATAATATCTTTCTTATCTGGTGTTAAAAAGATAAAACGTTCTATTAACTGAAAAATACTCGCTTTTGTAAGGACTTCTTGCCAAAAATAAGCAGAATCTGCACCGTCTTCATTATGAGGATTTCCTGCGCCTTGCTCAATTCCTTCTCCTCTTCCCATATTAAAGGGTAAAAAGTAGGTGTCTTGGCCTTTAAGTTGTGTCGACACAAAAACTTCTAAAGCATCAACAGCAAAACAAGCTAATACACCAGCGTTAAACTGGAAAAGTCGATTTTTGGCATTCCTACTTTTTAGCTGCTTAATCCCATCTTGAACGCTTTGTCCACTTGGGTTATATTTTAGCTCTATCGCAAACAAGGCCAAACCATTAAGAAAAATGACCAGATCCACTCGCTCCATATTTTCATAATTGACCTCTTCCATGACCGACAAATGATTTTGAGCATAAAGTTGGTTTGCTTTTTCATTAAAATTTGTAGCTGGCTTGCGGTACATCAAATCGAGTTGAACATTTTCAAGAAAGACACCATTTTTCAAACTGTAAAGCAAGCCATTCTTGATAATTTCTTGATTGATAACATTAATAATGGTCTCATGAGATAACTTTTTTTGCAGTTTTTCTAGAGTTTTAGGCTGTGTAGCTAAAAGAAAATTCCAAAGCAGTTCCTTATCCATCGCAATGCGTGCATCATAATGTATCGCCTCACGAATTTCAAATCCATTAAGTTTCTGAAAATCCTTCAAAATCCACTGCTGAAAATCATAACGTTCTTTAATATTAAGATTTGCCATTTGTTTACTTTCTATAAATCGTCAATGCTAAGTTCATTGTAGCCTTCATAATAATAACTGTTATCAATACCTTTCATGAAGGTTTCTCTTCCCAGATTATTTGTCAGTGCATGTTTGAGAACATGCTTAATCTCAATGTTTTTAATCGGACTGCGCTTCATGGCAGATAAATAATCCGCTTTTTCAATGGCGTTCCAATCCACAACCTGCCCCAAAGATTTTTTGAAAATCAAGTCCGACCAAATTCGTCCCGCACGACCGTTGCCTTCCCGAAAAGGATGCGCCACATTCATCTCCACATACTTCTCGACAATCTGCTCAAAAGTCTCGTGCGGCATCTTATCAATATTTTCAAGCGCAACAGAAAGATATATCACTGGCACAAAACGAAAATCATCATTCGCAATATTAACGTCACGAATCTGTCCTGCAAAGTCATATAAATCACTGAACAAATAATGATGGACCTGAGCCAAGCCTTTAAAAGTCCCAACTTCTATCTTATCAATATCACCAGAATCAAAAAGCTGTTTTGCCTTTTTCTTTGTCATGATTTCTTCTTCACGACGGAGTTGGGCTGAGTTTGTTAAGTTTAGTTTATTTTTTAGGGTCATTGGTTCTCCATTTCCTCAAAGATAAAGACATTTTCTAAAGCTTACAACATTCTAATACTAATCATTTACAGGTACACTTAAATTTTTAAATAATCTTAATAATAAAATTATTAAAGAGTATACAGCTACACTTAATAAAGAAAGAATAAATTTTTCATATTCAAAAATTTTATAACCCTTCCATATTATTTGATATCTTGACAAATCTGAAAAATCAATTAATAAATAGAAAATCACTACAAAAGAATATATAGTTACATTTTTATATGAATTTACTATACTAAGCCATTTGTTCGGATAATCTTTAGCTGTTTCTTTATTCAATAGCTTACGTAAAGGGGAAGCATATAAAATAGCAATTGCAGATAAGAAAAAACCTATAATGATTGATAAAAAGGTTATAACATCTGATTTTGAGCTTATTGTAACACCTAAATTAAAAATTATTGCTATAAAATAAGTGATAAAACCAATACATGCTTGTTTTATTATCATAATCTTTCAAGCTCCGATTGTAAGTTAGCAAGAACAATTTCAGGACTAACAATTCCATTTAAGTCTTTTGAAACTTTTATCGCTGTTTTAGAAATTAAGCTGTCAGCATTATAGACTTGTTCAACATCTTCTTTATTACTTCCCTTAATAACTAATCCCCGAAGTGCCTCTCTACGAGATTCATTATTAAGCTTTTTTAGAAATGGAAGAATTTTTTTAAGTATAATCCCTTATATTCTGTTCTTAGCACAAATCTAGTAGGTGCACATGTTCCAGTTAAGTCTACCAAAGCATTTCGTTGTGTTTGATTGTACGAAAACAAATCTTCAGTAGATGTAAATTGAAGTTCATTTACTTTATTTATTTTGCTGATAAATTCGTCAATGTCACTAATAATGGTTTTAATAGTAAATTTTAAATTTAACTTCTCTTTTAATATTTTTTCGACTAATTTTCTGTATTGTCTATTTGAAAGAAATAAACATTCATATTGATAATCAATATAAACAAATAGTTGATTCCTTAGCTCTGCTTCTTCCTTTGTTCTTGGATTTTCACGTTCAGTCTTACTTACAATATTTGTTACCTTATCCGCCCGTGGTTCTGCATTCCCAAATCTAAAATCAATAAATAAATATTTTTCATGCTTTTCAACGTTTGCACGGAATATTGTCTTTTCATCCTTCTCATAGTCAAAAGATGATTCAAGGTTTCTGAATGTATGCTCTGTAGGAGAAATGTAAGTTGCTCCATTTTCAGTTGACTCATAATAGATTTGAAATTTTGAAAAGCTAATAGTTTTATCCGACATTGATTTTCTTCTTTCCCGTTACAATTTCATAAATCAGAGTTTTTCGTTGCTCCGATATTTTTTTCAGTTGCTGTTCTTTGATTTCTATAATTTGATCTATTTTATTTATTTTTTCATCAAGATAATCGACAATAGCTTTTTGTTGTCTTCTATTCAACGGTATAGCATAAGAAAATTCATCGAATACATTTTGATACAAGTGCAGTATAGTACTTGCTCCAGAATTTGTATAATTAAACCAAAGCCAAAATTCTTCTGAAATCAGAACATAGTATAAAAATTTTGTATAAATTTCTGGCATAGGTTGTATTTTTAATACGCCACTATTCAATGATGCCTTATCATTTAAATTAGTTACTATCGCAACTTTGCCAACAGTTCCGTCTTTAGTAATAAGCAAGTCTCCATTTTTAATTTGGATATGTTTAGCTTCTTCCCAACGATGATTTTCAATATGAACTGCTGTTTCAAAATTTATCTGCCCATTATTAAAATCTGTTCCTGTGATAAGATAAGGTCCCTCTGTTTGATACTCACTTGATGTTAATCCTTGCCAACCAATTCTCCCATTTAGAGTAGTCGAGAACTTGATTTTAGTCACTTCCCACCCCTCAGGAATCTCACCAATCCAATCCACCCCTGAATCTTTTAGCTGAACACTTTTATCCAACCCTTTAGTAACAGTTTCATAAATCAGAGATTTCTTATAAGCACGAAGTCGTTCAATCTCATCTTTCAGCAACTTTTGTGCTTGGTCAAATTTGGAAGTTTGTTTGTCAAGATAATTGGCAATGGCTTGTTGTTCTTCCAGTGTTGCTGGAAATGGCAATTGAAGTTGATCCCAGTCTGATTTGCTCAGTGTTTTCAAAGATACATCAATTTGCTCTGAAACAATTTTTTCAAGCCCCAAAGATAAACAGTAATAGATGAAATTTCTATTCGTCAAATTTCTTGTGGAAAATCTAATAACGTGGTCAGTGTAAATTGAATTTTTTTCAGGAATTTGTATTGCTCCCGCACCATTCCGCGCAACTAGAACGTCTCTGTCAGTTGTTACTCTACTGATAGGAAATTCTATATAATTCGTACGCACAGGATTTTGACCCGCGGTATAAAGAAGAACTTCCCCATCTTCTTCCCAAAATTCTTTAGTTATTGCTTCACCTGTGTTCGCATAATCATAAAGATATTTAAATCGCTTAGTCTCCCACCCCTCAGGAATCTCACCAATCCAATCCACACCTGAATCTTTCATCTTCTTACTCATAATTCCTCCAAAAGCAGCTGTAGTTGTGCTTCTAATACTTTAAATTCCGCCAACAGTTTATCTGCAGGTTCTGGTGCTTGGTATTCGTAGAAATAGCGGGTGAAAGGAATTTCAGCACCTACCTTGTCTTCATCCCAATAGTAAGCATCGGGTACATGTGGGAATACTTCACGCGCAAAGTATTCTTCTACTTTCTCTGAAAGTTTGACGATCTCAGTATCTTTCGTTGTCTTATCATAAACGATACCATTGGCTATTTCCCCAGTTTTATCCGTCTTTTTAGTTGTGATTACTTTCGCTGTCTTATCCATCTTACTCATAGCAAGCGCCATAGCATTATAGTTGGCTTTTGTGAGTTTTACACCATAAGGCAAACCGGTGATTAATTTTAAAAATTTCTCAAAGTCAGGATAAGTTTGATCTGACTTAGCACTTTCCAGCGCTCCTAAGATTTTATCTTGTGATGCCTTGCCTTCTTCTAACTTTTTCAGTTCTTTTTCTTCTTTGACTCCTCGAGGTTCAATCTCTGAAAGCACACGTGCTTTAGTTTCATCATAAAGTTTTGTAAAGAAGGGAAGGGCTTTGACATTTTCAATTGTTTCATCAGAAATCATCCCTCGGCGTTGCAAAGGTTGCATCACGGTATACTCTTTATAAAGAAACTCTTTTGTATCAAAAAACTTCACATTTTTACTTTCTGTGTTGGAGAGATACCAGTCGATGACATGAGTAATATTTTCTTCAGACAATTCCCGGCGCTTTTGACCTAATGACTTACGAAGATTGACAAATTCTTGCGAAGCATCAATAAACTGTACTTTGTCTTGTCGTTCTTGCGGTTTATTTTTATTATACAGCCAAATATAGATGGAAATACCTGTATTATAGAAAAACTGTCCGGGTAGAGCGACAATCGTTTCCAACAAGTCATTTTCCAGAATATAGCGACGGATTTGACTTTCACCAGAGGTTGTCCCACCTGAAAACAAGGGAGAACCATTGGAAATAATAACAGCACGTCCATCTTTATCCAGTTTCTTGAGCGCATGCAAGTGGAAAAGCCACTGTGCATCACCACTTGCTGGAGTATCCACAAAACGTCCTTCTCGGCCTTCTGTCTTCACAAAAAGGTTATGGTCTTCTTTGACTGCTGACTCAACGCCGTCATCCGCATCTTTCCCGCCCCAGCTTTGACCAAAGGGAGGATTGGCAATAACAAAGTTCATTTCTGTATCAGAAAAAGGATCCGGATCCTTTAGCGTATCAGAATGTACAAAATTATCAGCATTGTCCTGACGAATAAGCATGTCCGCTTTCCCAATACCATAGGTTTCTGCCAAGACTTCTTGACCAAAAAGACGTACATTAACCTTATTATTCAGTTGTTTGATATAAGATTTTGTAGTCGCAAGCATGCCACCTGTACCAGCTGCCATATCTAATATCTTTATTTCTTTGTTATCTTGGAATAATTTCTGATCACTACCTGCTAACAAGAGATTCACCATCAGACCGATAACCTCGCGTGGTGTATAGTGAGAGCCGGCCTCTTCATTTTCAGAAAAGCGACGAATAATATCCTCAAACATATAGCCCATCTTGATTGAATCCACAGTGCTTGGAGAAAGATCAAGTTCTGAGAATTTCTTAATCACACCATAGAGTCGCCCAGATTTTGCTAAGTTATCAATTTCTTGTTCAAATTTTAAGCTACGCAAAATATCTTGTACACGTTCGGAATAACCTGCGAGATATGTTTCAAAATTTATTTTTATATTATCCGGATCATCAAGCAATTTTTTGAGTGTAAATTCACTCGTGTTATAGTATTTATACCCCGAAATCGTTTCTAGAACTTGTTTTGGTGTATCATTTTTACTCTTGTAAGCTTGAACTACTTTGTCTTTAGTCTTTGCAAGTGCAGCTTCCAGACGTGCAATAACAAACATGGGGATGATAACATCTCTATATTTGTCTGCACGATAAGCACCACGCAATGTGTTGGCAATAGACCAAACTAAATTAACCTCGTTGGAAATATTTATATTATTCTTTTGAAAGATGGGATTGAATTTTTCTGACATATTCTATTTATACTCTTTTTTCTTGATTTAGATAGCTCTATTATAACAAATTTACAGTCGTATATCTCTTTGTGACAGTAGTTTTTATTATTCCTATGATGCACCCATCCAAACAATAATTTAAACATATGAAATCCTATTTTTTTTACCTTTCTCCACTTCACAAAGTAATCCCACTGTTATATTGTTATCTCCCTCCATATTCGTAGAATAATTTTCTTCATCTCTCAATGGATATTTAAAAATTAAGACGCTAAAAATGTGATAATATTTTAGGTAAATATATTTTAACTCGAGACTGCAGCTCAAGGAAAGGACTACACTATACAAGAATCTAGGAGGTAATTATATATTGCAGAAAAAATATTTGAAAAAAACAGTTATTAGTCTTGTTTCCACAACAGTTCTGTTTTCATCATTAACGCCATCCGGAGTAGGACTTGCTGAAAGTCAAGTTATTCCAGAAATAACTACAGAGGTAACACAAGTTAAGGAAACCAGTCTAAATTTAAATAAAAAAAGCTTTGAAGATTTCTTACTTAGGAAAGGAATCCATGATATCAAAGAACTTTCCCAAGAAGATGGAGAAAAACTACTCGATCAATATGCAAATTTACTCGATAGACAGAGACTTGCGCCTGTAGCAGCTGCTGCCGCTGTTGCCTCACTTATTTGGGCAGGGATTAATATTGGTAAAAGTTTTTATTCTGCGGGTAGATATGCAGCTAAGCAAGCGTTGAGTCGTCGATGGACGACACGTGCTGCATATAAAAGAAATTCAAAACCGTATTGGATTACCATCAGCTCCATTAGCTTTTGGTCAGCACTAGGCTTTGATGACTTTATGTATGGACGCTAACCTATGAATGCTCTATTTACAATCCTATCCGAAATCGCAAATTTTTTCTTAGCTCTTGGTGTCATATCCTTAGCATTTGACCAGAGCCGTGCCAAAAGAGAGCTTCGGGAAATTAAACGTATTCTTTTAGAAAAAGAGTGACAGAAAAAAAGCTTATATCAATATTGATATAAGCTTTTTTTCTTATTTCCCTACGGCTTTATATGCACGCATAAACTTCTCAGCATTCACTTTAACGCCAGCATAATCACCTGTTAAGGCAGGTGCTGTCACACCACCTCCTGCACTTACAGCAGTTGCTCCGACTTTAAACCATTCTGCCACATTTGATTCATTAACACCACCAGACGGCATCACATTGATGTAAGGGAAAGGGCCCTTGAGATCTTTAATCATGGCTGGTCCGGTAATATCTCCAGGGAAGAGTTTGATGAGTTCAGAGCCATATTCCATCGCTGTCTGTGCTTCTAATGGCGTCATCACTCCTGGAATATAAGGAATTTGATACAAGTTACAGATTTTAGCAACTTCTTTGTTAAAAGTTGGACTGACAATAAATTGGGCCCCTGCAATAATTGCCAAACGTGCTGAGGTCGCTTCTAAAACAGTCCCTGCACCAATCATCACATCGGTTCCTGCATAGGTGGCTACAAGGTCTGCAATCACATCGTTTGCCCGTGGTACTGAGTAAGTCAGCTCAATACTTTTAATCCCACCGTCTACAACTGCTTCTACTATTTTGACGGCATCTTCGGCACTCTCCGCACGTACCACTGAAACAACGCCTGACTTAATCAACTTCTCTAGTAAGTCTGCTCTTTGCATTATAAATCTCCTTGATAATTATGTGTCTTATAAAACTCAATTAACTGCTGGCGGTTGGGATAGCCTTCACTGTCTCCTGCACTTTGAACCGCCAAAGCACCAATAGCACAAGCGCGATGCACAGCAACTTCCAGCGTTTTTCCTTCAAGCAAAGCAGATTCTAAGCCGACAGCAAAGCCATCGCCTGCACCTACTGTATCAACGACTTTGTCCACTTTAAAGCCAGAAACCGTATAAGCAACGCCAGTTTTTGTTTTGACAAATGCGCCTTCGGCTCCAAGTTTTACCACGACACTTTCGGTCCGTTTGCTTTGGCCCAAATAAAAATCAGCAATTTCTTCTGGTTCACTCGACCCCATGAGTATCTGCCCTTCATTGATTCCCGGTAAAACAATCTGGCTGCTCTTCGCTAAATCATTGAGCGTATCCACCATTTCTTTTTGACTTTTCCAAAGCGCTGGTCGCAGATTCGGGTCAAAGACCGTGAGGACTTCATTTTCCTGAAGTTTCTCATTAAATGCTCTAAAAGTTTGAAGTGTTCTTGGCGATAATGCTGGAAAGATGCCGGAAAGATGAGCAATCTGAACATCTGCTAAAGGAGACAAATCAATTTCGTCTATCTTCAAATTTGAAGCGGCTGAATTTTTACGAAAGTATGAAGTAACCGGATCTCCTGTACTGACACATTGTTTTAAATAAACACCCGTCAAAAAATTTTCATCGTAAATTAAGTTTTGTGTATCCAGACCTGCTTCTTTTGCAGCCTCAGTGATAAACCGTCCAAAAGTATCTGCCCCAACTTTGGATACATAGCCTGCACTGTGACCCAAACGCTTGATACCAAGTGCAACATTAAATTCTGCGCCTGCCAGGTATTTCTTAAAATGTACTGCTTCATCTAAGCTAACATCCACATCTTGCGAGGCCATCACAACTAGTGGCTCACCTATTGTTATAAATTTTGGCATAATTCTTTCTCCAAGGTTCAGCTCTTTATTTTATGGTTGCTTACCAATGTAGGCTAAGATTCCACCATCTACGTAAAGGATGTGACCGTTGACAAAATCAGAAGCATTCGACGCCAAGAAGACTGCTGGACCTTCAAGATCATCTGCTTCGCCCCAACGCTCTGCTGGCGTTTTAGCAATGATAAAAGAATCAAAAGGATGACGTGAACCATCTTCTTGTAACTCACGTAAAGGCGCTGTTTGTGGTGTCGCAATGTAGCCTGGGCCAATACCGTTACATTGGATATTATATTTGCCATACTCAGAAGCAATATTCTTCGTCAGCATTTTCAATCCACCTTTAGCAGCAGCATAGGCTGAAACTGTTTCACGCCCAAGTTCTGACATCATTGAACAGATGTTGATAATTTTACCGCCACCTTTTTTCATCATACTTGGAATAACAGCCTTAGAAACGATAAATGGTCCGTTCAAATCAATATCAATCACTTGACGGAAATCTGCGGCTGACATTTCAATCATCGGTGTACGTTTGATAATACCGGCATTGTTAACCAAGATATCAATGACGCCCACTTCCTTTTCAATTTGCTCAACCATTGCATTAATTCCTGCTTCATCTGTCACATCACAAACATATCCATGCGCTGTAATGCCTGCTTCTTGATAAGCTGCCATGCCACGATCAACTGCTTCTTGGTTGATGTCATTAAATACAATTGTTGCTCCAGCTTTAGCGTAGCTTGATGCTAGGGCAAATCCGATACCGTAAGTCGCTCCTGTGACAAGGGCGATTTTTCCTTCGAGTGAAAAGGCCTTTAAAATATTCTCAGTCATAATTTTCTCTTTCTTTTTCGTTTATTTTTTATTATTTAAGTTCATTCATTGGAACGATGTCCATATCGTCATAAGTGATATTTTCACCACACATTGCCCAGATAAAGGAGTAATTACTTGTGGCTACACCTGTATGAATCGACCAACTTGGGCTGATTGCCGCTTGTTCATTTTGGAGTACCAAGTGTTTTGTTTCATCTGGTTTGCCCATGAAGTGGAAAATCACATTGTCTTCTGGTAACTCAAAGTAAAGGTAAGCTTCCATACGGCGTTCATGTGTATGACATGGCATTGTGTTCCAAGCAGAGCCTGGTGCGAGAGACGTCAAGCCCATTTGGAGTTGGCATGATTCGACTTGGTTTGGATGAACGTATTGGTTGATTTTACGTTTGTTCATGTGCTCATCATCCCCAGGTGTCAAGGGGTTAATGTTTGCTAAAGCAATTTTTTTATTCGGATATTTTTGGTGCGCTGGAGCAGAAGCTACATAAAATTTAGCAGGATTTTTAGGATCTTTTGATTTAAAGATAACTTCCTTTGTACCCTTGCCGATATAGTAGCCATCACGATGAAGCACTTCATCTTCTTGACCTTCGATAATGATACTTCCATCCCCACCGATATTGATAATGCCAAGTTCACGGCGTTCTAAGAAGTACTCGACACCAAGTACCTTGTCTAAGACGATTTCCAAAGGTTCTTCTGTCGGCTCAACTCCGCCAAAAATCAAGCGGTCATTGTGCGAATAAACCAAATGTATAAAGTTAGGTTCGAAGATGGTTTCTACTGCAAATTCTTCGCGTAGCTCTTGTGTTGTAAACTGTGCAATATCCTTGGGTGAGTGTGTGTAACGGGTATCCATTGTTTGATTGTTCATCTGATGCTCCTTTTTTATTTGTCTGTTATAAAATTAATGAACCGATTTACTAAACCGATTTACTAACATCTATTGTATTCGCTTTCAGTTGTTTTGTCAAGTATAAAAAATAAAAAAATACCAAAGGATATTTTTCCTTTGATATTTTTATAGTGAATGTCTGATTTTGAGATCTGAGTCAACGACTGTAAGTTCTGCTTTTTGCGCTTTGGCTTCGATATTTTTGACCAAAAGATCTGCAGCTGTGTAGCCTATCTTTACGGGATCCTGAACGATAGCAGTCAGTCCTGGACTAATCAGCTCTCCCAGAGCTCCGTCATCATAACCTACCACTCCCACTTGTTCTGGCACAGCAATTTGCTTATCTTTTAGGATTTTAATAGCTCCATAAAGCAGACCGCCATTGAAAGCATAGAGGACTGTCTTTTTATCGCCTTTACAGAAAGGCTCGATCTTTTCCCAAAGCATTGGATCACTTGTAAAGAGATCTTTAACCTCTTCAGTAAATACTTCTTCCAGTTCAATTTCTGTCTCTTTTATTGCTTCGGTAATTCCTTCATAGCGTTTTAGACGGGTTGAAGAATTCTGCATTGGCGGAGTTAAGATGACAATTCTTTGATATCCTTCTTTGACAATCTTTTCAGCCAATACTTTGGATTGCTCAGCGTTATCAGAGATAACAGCTGGCCAAATAAGGGGGTGAAGGTAACGGTCGACTTGGACTAAAGGCAAGTCTGAATCAATCGTCTTGTAATCGGCCGCTGCAGCTTTCAGAGGTTGAAGAATAATGCCGTCAACTTTCTCGTCTAATAATTTTTCGATATTGTATTGTTCATACTCTTCATCCAGGTCCGAGTTCATAATAAGCGTATGGTACTTGGTATTTTGCAATCTTTCCATCATCCCTTTTAATAAACGTGAGGTATAAAGGTTGGAAATGTCGGTCACTAAAATCCCGATGAGTGAAGAATAACTGGACTTTAAAGCACGCGCTTGACGATTCGGACGATAGTCGAGTTCTTCAATTTTATCTTGAATCCGTTGCCGTGTCTCTTCTGACATCCCTGCAAATTTACCATTTAAAAAATTGGATATGGTTGATTTTGATACCCCAGTTAATTTTGCGATATCGTTGATCGTTACTTTTTTAGTCATATGCCCTTATTATACGATACTTTGAAAAAAATAATAAGAAAAAAGTTATTTTTCACTTGTCGTGCACCATTTTGAATCTTGCTCTGCTGTCATTGCTCCAGTGATCAGACTTATCAAGCGGTGCTGGCCGGGCTGAATCTTTCCCTGAAGACAAGGAAAAATACTCCGTGGATACAGCACATTGGTATTCACTTCTGGCCGAACAATGTCTGCGTCGTCATAGCCTTTGAGCGCTCTGATACTACTTCTCCCCAATGGCGTGTCTATTTGGGCAAATTTGTTATCAGAAAAAGTTGAGCTATCCTCAATCGTTGCGGAAAAACCGCCTTCTGCCACAAACAATACTTTTTCCGTTTGGATATCGTGGATACGCAGATGCGCTTGACCTAAAGGAATAATAGTACTTTTAATGTACACCCCTGGCATTGGTGACCAGTAATGCACCACACGATCTTCAAAGATTTCAAAGGCATCGTCCTGGGCATGTGCTCGAAAATACAGCCCATCTTCACTCAACGCTAAAGTGTTATCAAAGGCACCTTCAGCGTAAAAATAAGCGCCCTTGGGTACACTAAAACCAAACTGCGTCGAATAAACAAACTTGCCATATTTGGCTGGTGCATGACTCTGATTTTCGATAAACTGCCCAGCTGGATAAAACATAACCTGCTCCGAATGGGCGCTGTGCTCAATCAAGGCGCGCATTTCTTTAAAAGCCATCCGCTGACGCGACAGGTGCGGCAATTGTTTTTGGGCTTGCCAGAAGGGGTGTTGACGGTCGACTGCTAAGAGTAAAAATACCTTAAACGCCCAGTAAGGCGAGCCTGCTGCGTTATAGTTTTCGGCCATATTGAGATTGGGATAGGCGTAACCAACATTTAAAATACCATTTGCAGTAAAAATTGCTTCACGAAACCAGGCTTGCATATGAGTTGAAAAGAGCGCTTTAACCTTTGGCCAAGGCAAGGCTTCCAAATCCGCAAAAACTAAGGCTGACCAAAAAGCGCCCTGTGCAAAACGATATGTCAAACTTCGTCCAAAAGGCACCGCTCGTCCTTTGCGATCAAACCAATACTGGTAATCCTGTGCAAATAAAGTTGCTCTTTCCCTAATCTTTTTAAGCCGTTCAGCATCTTCATCAGGCTCTAAAAATTTTGAAATGAGCAAGCTATAGTAATGAAAGGCCCAAGGAATATAATAATCCACCTGACTATCCTTACCGTCACAATACCAGCCCTTTCCTTGATAGCAACTATCAAGGAAGGCAAACTCTTGATCGATTATTTCTTGAGAATAAGGCATCTCCAAGTTTTTCATGGTGACATTGACCAGAATACGGAAAAAACGCCAGTTATTTTTCGGGATTTTGCGTTCATTGATTTGGAGGAACCAGTGGGCTATATTTTCTTTTTCTTGCGCACTAAAGTCTTGCCAGATGGTCTCCTTATTGAGCAGCAAACAGGTCGCTAAAGCTGCCATTTCAACAAATTTTTGGTCATAGTTGGCAAGATTGCCAAAATAATACTTGCTTGTAGGATCTGTTCCCGCAACAAAGGAAGCATGAATTTCTTCTTTGAGGAAAGCATCTTCATTTTGACGGAGATAAGGTCCAATCGCCCAGACCAAACGGCTAAAGGTTTCCATCTGACTTGTCTCCTCATCATAGATAGCACCGTGACTGTTTCCTAAGTCGATATGACCAGAACCATTCATCTTTTCTTTGAGTGGTTCAAGCATAAGTTTGAAACCATGTATGACGTCTTCATACGAGTCCCATTTTAAAGTTTTTAATTTCTTTTCTAGCATTTTATCTCTTTTCTGATGAAAATATCCCATGACTTTGCAAGGGATAGGTATAGTCTTATTGAACAGGCTTGTTTTTTCCAAAAACTTCAATTTGGGTTAGCGCAGGGAAGGGCGAATCATCTTGTGCCTTGTTTAAATGACCCAGTTTGATAAAAGTGGTCTGCTGTGTCGGAAATTTAAAGTTTTGAAACTCTGTATGCTTTTCTGTATCAAAGGTCATACAATGGCCATTGGAAAATGTAACTTCTACACTTTGCCAATAACTATCGTGAGGGAAGTCACAGCGGAAAAGTAAGTTCAGTTGATCCACTTCAACATTACGCCCAAAATCAATAGTTAATTCCGCATCTGCCTGCTGATTAATCCCCCATGAAGCAAAAGGATAGGAGCCATGTGACAGGTTAGCACATTTACCATCTATGGCATTTTTTGCGAAAAAGACCGACTCGTCCCGTGTCTCGACATTGGCTGAAGCATGCGGATACACGCCGGAGTTCTCTTTTTGATCGTGCGCATTAAAAGAAAGATTTTGATAGTTTGTCCTTTCAAAAGATCGAGCTTTGCGCACAGTCAAACTATGACGTGCAGATTTAAACGCCGTGTCGACAGAGGACTTTCGCAGATTTTCTGCTAAAGGAATTTCGTACAACCACTCTTCCTGAGTAAAATAAAGAAGTGATGGCGCAAGAGTTTCATCAAGCTGAACCATATAATATCCTGGAACTTCATCTACTGTAACACGAATCTTGTCTCCCACTTGATGCACATATTCCTTAATACCTAGTGTACAAAGCTGGTTGCCTTGAGCCATGAATGGTGCATATTCTTTCTCATGGTCAATTTTGCCAGAGATATTTTCCTTGTCCTTGTTAAGCAGTTCAATTTTTATCATTCTTTGTTCCTCGTTTTTCTTTATTCAGGTTGTTTGCCGATAGAGGCAAGAATTCCGCCGTCAACATATAGAATGTGCCCATTGACAAAGTTGGAAGCCTCTGAAGCAAGGAAGACAGCTGCTCCTTGTAAATCCTCCGGTTTCCCCCAACGTTCAGCTGGTGTTTTCGCGATAATAAAGGCATCAAAAGGATGACGCGCACCATCAGCTTGACGTTCACGCAGGGGTTGTGTTTGTTCAGTAGCAATATATCCAGGGCCGATACCATTACACTGAATATTGTATTTGCCATACTCAGAGGCGATATTTTTGGTTAACATTTTCAGACCTCCCTTGGCTGCGGCATAAGCCGAAACAGTTTCACGGCCCAACTCCGACATCATGGAGCAAATATTGATAATCTTGCCACCTCCTTTTTTAATCATCGCAGGAAGAACAGCTTTTGACATGATGAAAGGCCCTGTGAGATCAACATCCACAACCTGTCGGAAATCACGCGCCGTCATGTCAAGCATTGCTTGCCTTGCAATAATGCCTGCATTATTCACCAGAACATCCACACTTCCTACTTCTTCTTCAATCTGCTGCATCATCCTTGCAACTGCCGCTTCATCAGTAACATCACAGACATAACCATATGCCTTAATGCCTTCTTTTTCGTAAGCTGTTAATCCTGCTCCTACTCCCGCTGAATGTCTGGCATTGAAAACGATCTTTGCGCCTGCTTGAGCGTAAGCAAGGCCAAGAGAATATCCGATCCCATGTGCGCCTCCTGTGATGAGAACTATTTTTCCCTTCATGCTGAATAGTTTTAAAATATTATCTGTCATTTTTTATTCCTTTTCTTATTAAAAAGCAGGCTCATATGCAATATGAACCTTTTGTTCTTATACGGTCTATGAAAAATTTTCCAACGACTCGGAATTGTGTAAGTGAGGTAAGTCATCCGAAAATTCTTCACACACCGTGCAAGACTGATGCCTTATACAATGTGTGTTGTGTTTTATTTTGCTGGTGGCACAGGTAAGCCTAAAATATCAAATGCACTGAGGGCAATCGTGAAAATTAAGACCAACCAGATAACACGTGTAGAATTCAGTTTCTTTTGGCCCAACATCCAGTAAGTCAATAAGGTGAGCAAAACTGGAATTAAGGCTGGCAAGATCCCATCTAATGTCGCTTGCATTTCTAATTTGACACCATTATTTGTGTAAACCAGTGGCGTAGCTACTTTGATAACGGTTGGAATCAAAGCACCAATAACAGTTACACCCAGAACAGTTGCCGCATTAGTAAAAGCAGAAAGTTTATCTTTTAAGGTGGTTACTAATTTCACCCCTTGTTTATACCCTAGTGGCAGCAAGGCAGCGCGCCCAAAGAGCAAGGCAATATTTGCAGCAATCCAAAGGAGACAGCCGACAGTTGAGCCTTGTTGAGCTAAAGTTCCTGCAACCGAACCAAAGATGGTTCCCCAAATGACATGGAAAAGCGAATCTCCGACACCTGCAAGTGATCCCATGAGGGCTGTTTTCAAAGCCGCCACAGTTTCCTTCGCTTTATAACCTTCTTTTTCTTCAATGGCTACATCAATCCCCATGATTAAATTTCCAAAAATAGCATTGGTATTGAAGAATTGGTTATGCGTTTTAGCCATATCTTTGAGTTCTTTATCGTCTTTGTAAAGCTTTTTCAGAACAGGTAGGATGCCATAAAGATAACCGGAACTCATCATACGTTCATAGTTCCAGTTGAGCTGACTTCCCAAGATATAACGCCAGCTAATTTTATTTAAATCTTTTTTTGTAATTACTTCTTTATTGTTATTCATCACCGTCAAAGCCTCCTTCAAAGTTTTGGCCACTTGTTGCACCTGCTTCAACTTGTGCAGGTTTTGCGCTGTCACGTTTAAACACTAAGAGTGCTGCGACTATTCCGACAATCGCAATTCCCATCATTGGAACTTGTAAATATGCTGCAAGGAAGAAGCCGACCATAAGATAGGGTATGTATTGTTTCGTTGGCAAATAACGTAAGAGTATCGCCACACCGACAACGGGCAATGTGCCCCCAGCAACTTGGAGACCTGTCATCAACCATTCAGGCATTGCATTGGTCAAGGTTGTTACCGCAGCGTCACCAACGATGAGCATGAGTAAGATGGGAATAGCACGGGAAAGCCCCCAAAGAAATGAACCAGAGAGAACCAAACGTGGTATACGACCGTATTGTTCTTTATCAATAGCTTTGTCAACTCTGTGAAGCAGGAAGACATTACAGAAACGTGCCACAACGTCAAGTTGGAGCATCAGAAGTGAGACAGGAACAGCTAAACCAATACCATATGCTGCACCTTTCCCTGAAATAATAGCGAATGCTGTACCTAAGACGGCACCTGTGAAATAGTCAGGCACAGAAGCTCCACCAAAGGCTGCAATACCTAAGCGCATAAGCTGGAGGGTACCACCGACCATTAAACCAGTTTTCAGATCCCCCATGATTAAACCAGAAATCATACCTGCAATGGCGGGCTGAGTCAACGAATTCGAAATCAATGAATCATTGATCGCAATAAAGGCAAAAATTGTAATTAAAATGATTTGTAGGACTGTTAAATGCATTTTATCGTTCTCCTATTTTGTTAAGTTTTTCCATAAAGTCAATGGCGGGCTCACTTGGTACCAATTGGGCCGTGATTTTAACGCCACCAGCAGCAATTTCTTGGAAGATATTTTCTTCTTCCGGCATGACTTTGATGCTCTTTGTGACTTCTTTGGAGCCTTCTTTATAGCTCATGTTCCCTACATTAAGACTTTCAAGTTTTCCGCCTGCTTGAATAAATTTTAAAACATCGGCAGGTTTCTTAAAGAGAAGAAAAATCCGTTGTAAGCCGTATTTCCCCGCATTGATATTTTCTGCTGCTTGGGCTACCGGAATAACTGAGAGTCGCATTGCTGATGGGCAAGCCATGCGTAAAGATGATTTTTGCAAGTCATCGGCAGCTGCCTCATCATTTGCAACAATGATGCGTTGTGTCCCCAAACTTGAAGACCAAATCCCGGCCACTTGTCCATGAATCAAGCGCTCATCAATGCGCGTGTTAACAATTTTTGCTTTGCCTTGGTATTCCGAATAGTCTGCCATATTGAGCGTTACTGCTTCTTGTGCCTTTGCTTCATTCAGCAAGTTTTTCGCATTAACCAGCGTTGTTCTGCTCGAAGTAACCAAATCATCGGCGGAAGCAGTATCGCTCACTGCTGCTTCTAAAACAAGAGAAAGATTCATCCCAGCGATGATGGAAACATCATCATGATCTGTAAAATGCTTTAAGGCGACATTACAAGGTGTTCCCCCTAGTAAATCAGCAATGATTACAGTTTCACCCTCTAAGGTCTGCATCTTTTCTAATAACTCTTTTTCAAACTGGATATTATCACTATCCTCGGGCATACATACCACATGCATCTGTTCTTGCCGTCCGATGATCATCTCGAGACTTTCTTTCACCCCGGCAGCCATCGAACCATGGCTAATCAATACTATGTTTCTCATTTGACTCCTTATCAATCACGCAAGCGCTCTTTTATTTAACATGTTATCTTCTTGCATTATCAGTATATAACATATTAAGTAGCTTGTCAAGAAAAAATGTACACGGTTACATATTTTTTTGTAAAAAGATCCCTAAACCGCGCTCTAAAGCCTTGTATATACAGCTTGCATATTACAACTTAACATGTTATCATTCTAATATAAGTTATATAGATAGGAGTATTTCTATTGATTCCAAAGTATGAACAAATCAAACAAGACTTATTATCTGAAATCAAAAATCATAAATTTATCCCTGGGGATAAATTTTATTCAGAAGCCGATATTAAACGAAAATATGAAGTCAGTTCTATCACTGCGGTAAAAGCCTTAAACCAATTAACAAGTGCGGGTTACCTCTACCGTGTTCAAGGAAAAGGTACCTACGTTTCTAAATCGAAAATTTCCCAAAATGTTAAATTCTCAGATATCGAATTGCATTCTCAAGACCACGAAACGGTCAAAGTTCTGTCAATAAAAGAGGAAAATGAGCCTTCAATCTTAAAAGAGCTTGGACTTAGTCCAGACCAAAGTTATTATAAGATTGTTCGGGTACGTTATTTCGATGGAACACCCTTTCTCTTACACTTTACGCACCTCCCAAAAACTTTAGTCAAGGAGCCTGTGTCAGAGCATTTGGAAGACTATTCGAGTGTCTATGAGCGCGTAAACAAAGACTTTGGCATTGATCTTTATTCCATGTCCTCTGTCGAAACAAATGAAATTATTTTTCCGGATGAAAGTGAGCTGTTAAACGCACTCAACTTAAGTTTCCGCGAACCTGTGGTTAAACAAGTGAAACACACTTATCTCGTGGATAAGAGTGTGGCTGAATATATTGTCAGCTACAAACATTGGAAATACTTCAAAACAAAAATAGAAGTGGATGCCGAATAGCATCCACTTTTACTTTTGTTTTATTTTTGCTTTAACGTATCAAATACCGGTTGACTTGAAAAATTTAAGCATTTAATATCCACAGCTTCTGTTTCAAACACAAGAATTTCATTCTTTCCTTCATGAAGAAAGTCCTGAGGACAATACAAACTGTACACGGGTCCTTGGTTCCAATAACGCCCAAGATTTTTACCATTGACAATGATGACACCTTTGCCATAGTTTGAGCAATCAATGAAAGTATCCGCCACCTTAGCCAAGTTAATATTAAAGCGATAAAAAGAAGGTTGTGCTGGATTTTTCCCCGCACTAAAGTCAATTCCACTTAACTGTTCTGCAGAGAAATCTAAAGGATATTGTGTATAGCCTTGGTGAAAATGTATGTCGTGCATCATCCCCCCACGAATCCCTTTTCGCTGACTTGGATGATTAAACTTAAAGCCATAATTGACACGTCCTAAGTTCTCCACTAAACAGTCCACCTGAATCTCTTCTTGATTTTCAGCTACATCAAGTAAGATTTCTTGCCCAATTTCTTCTTGGTATTGTGTGTGTTTATGTTGACCATCCAGATAGATTTGCAGGCGGTCGCTGGCTTCAACGATCTTAAGTTTAGTTTCTTTACCATAGTTTTTCAAGACACTAGAATAAAGCATATAACCATAGCCTGTACCTGCTTCTTCTAAAGTGAGAGGATAAGCGGTTGTTAAAGCCTTCATCATGTTGTCTTTGGTCTTAAATAAAGACACACTCTCTGAAACTTTAAAAGAGCCAAGTTTTTCAATTTTCTTGAGACGGGGCTCCGCTTGCCAAACATCTGGACACACTTCTTTGATTGCTTTTTGAACAGCGTAATATTTGGCGGTGGGCTCTCCTGCTTCTGTAAGCAAGGCATCGTAATCATAGCTGGTAATTTGCGGTAGATTTCCCGTATCACGCGCAGAACAACCATTATAAAAACCAAAATTGGTCCCCCCATGGAACATATAAAGATTAAGTGAACCAAGCTCTAGCATGGTTTTAACTTCATTTGCTAAATCTTGCGGCTCACGTTTAATAATTGGTTCTCCCCAGCGATTGAACCAACCATCCCAATATTCCATGCACATGAGCGGCCATTTTTTGCCGTGTTCTTTCATAAATCCTGCGAGCACTGCTGCGTTTTCTTTCGAACGGCTGCCGAAGTTTCCTGTAACCAAAACATCATCTTCGATCAAAGAACCCGCATCAAGCGCTGCTTGCCAAGAACCATCTGAAGTAAATAAAGGTACATTAATCCCATATTTTTTCATAAGTGCCATCGTTTGGCTAAGATACTCCTTCTCCATCCCATAAGAACCGTATTCGTTTTCAACTTGCATCATGATGACTGGTCCACCTGCAGTGATTTGCAATGGTGAAATATAAGGAAGTAATACCTTAAAATAGTTTTCCACCTTAGTCATAAATCGTGAATCTGTGGAGCGAAGACGCATTTCTGGTTCCTTCAGCAACCAGGCAGGAAGTCCGCCAAATTCCCATTCGGCACAGATATAAACCGAAGGTCGTAAAATAACCATGAGCCCTAAACTTTCAGCCAGTTTAACGAAAGCACGAATATCTTTCATGCCTTCAAAATCAAACACTCCTTCTTCAGGTTCATGAATATTCCAAGGAATATAAGTTTCTACAGTATTTGCACCAAGTGCTTTCAGATTATAAAGGCTGTCTTCCCACTGACTTTGGGGAATTCTAAAGTAATGAATAGCACCACTTATTATTTTAACTGGCTTATTGTCCAGCATAAATTCTTCTTTTATTTGAAATGTTTTCACTACTTCTCCTTACCAGTATCGGTTCCATTGGTTATTTACTAAGCGCATGAGCGCCTCAAAGTAGAAATAATCTCCCCAGAGGTTAGGTTCATCAATGCCTTTACCTTCTGCAAAAGCATATACACCATGTTGCAACAAACCTTCATTTCCCTCTGGTGCATCTGTATAAAGTTCCCCCAGCTGATAAATAAGCCCTTTCGCAATACCTTCTGCTTCTGGATAAGCTTTTTGTTGGGCAGCTTCTAAGAAGCCACAGGCTGCAATGGCTGCTGCTGAACTGTCTTTAGCAGATGGTTCTGCATCTGTATAATCAAAATCCCAATACGGAATGAGATCCTTAGGCAAATGGTTCAAGAAAACTTCTACCACGGAAGGGTATACCTCAGGGAAAATAGCAGAATGAATATAGCTTTCATTCAGTGGAATACCTAAAATAGCCCACGCCTGCCCACGCGCCCAAGTTGACGTATCACTATGTCCTTGGTGTGTAGCTCCATATGCCGGTTGCCCTGTTTCGATATCAAAATAATAAGTATGATAAGTACTTGCATTGTCACGGAACACTGTTTTGAGCAAAGTCGCATAATGCTTCAGTGCGACTTCTTTGTAAATTGCTTGACCAGAATATTCTGTTGCTGCAAAAAGTAAGGGAAGATTGATGAATGAATCAATAATGACACGATATTCTTTAGGCTCCCCATACTTGCCCCAAGCTTGAATAAAATTGCCTTTTTCTTGAAAACGATTGAGCAAAACATCTGCAGCTTGAAGTAAAGTTGCTCGATAAGTCTCATTTCCAGTTAACTTATAAGCCGCTCCCGCTGACAAACTATACAGAAATCCGATATCATGATGGTCTAACACAAAATGATCGTCTAGTCTTTTTTGGAAACTCACCATGTTGGCTTCAATACGATGTAAGAATTTTTCATCTCCAGTATATTCATAAGCCAAGGCTACCATCCCTGTCCAAAAACCGTTGGTCCAGTCATCATTTCCCTTGATACGATAATTCCCATCTGTGGCGCAAGCCGAAGGAAAATCATAACCAAAACGCTCCATGTTTCTTTCAATTTTTACAATTATTTTCTTTATTTGACTCTCCAGCCAAGCCTGGTCGATATTCTGACCGAGCTGAATTAATTTTTTCTTATTCGTATTCATCACTCAACCTCTCTTAATATATTAACATGTTATATTATAACTTTTACTTGACAAAATAGCAAGGAATTTTTGATGGCTCAAGAAAAAGCTATGGCTGATATTTTTAAGCCTTGAAAATTTTCCATCCCCCTGTAACGCCAAAGTAAGCGTTATCTTAATCCGTTGACAATCTTCTTAACATACTATATACTTACTCATAGATAATATAACATGTTAAATTATTCTACTTATCATAGAGTAAAGGAGAATCCAAAAGTAAATAAATAAAAGATTTAGATGAACTGCTCTAAGTCCTTTTTCGTTTACTTTAAAACAAGCATTGAGAACATAAATAAATACATGGAGAATATGAAATGATAAAAAAACTATTTTATTTTATTGCTTTCTTACTTGTGAGCATTTCAATAAGTTTTAGCTTCAGTCAACAAGTTACAGCAGAGAGTTATACTTCTGATTTCAGTAATCAGCTTGGGACTTGGGAAGATTTGGTTGGTCAAGCGGATAGAAAAATCTCTCAAGGACAGCTGAATATGGCCAATCAAAAGCTCGCTACAGGTTATGAGAGTATTTCACTGAATACAGATGCAGGAAATCGTAGTTCTGGTGATGTACAAATAACTTTTGTATATAAGGGGCAAACAAATTTTGGGCTTGTCTTTCGCGCTGGCGCAGGAAACACCAAAAATTATCAGTCCTTTGCCTATATGAATAATGGAAACTGGCAGCTTGGTCAGCCAGGAGGCAAATGGATAACAGATATCCACAGTCAAAGCCTCGAGGTCGGGCAAACCTATAAACTACTTCTACGTTATCAGGGCACAAGTGTTAAAGCTTACCTTAACGGCAAGATAATCTATGATAATCCCCGTGTGACTTACAGTGATGGGTCAACCATCGATGGGGAATGGACTGGAGCCATAGGTTTACGTCTTTTTGGTAATCTGAGTCAGTTGTCGCTCTTATCACTGAAAGCCGGCGAAGTGAACAGTATACCTGAAGTTTTAGATACGCAGCAATTTATAAGCTTACGTGACAAGTGGAAGCAACAACTAATCACTGAAAATTATGATTCTAACAATGCTCCACTCGTCAAATATGTGAATACTTTGTCCAAGAATGCTCAAAACCTTTACCAAAGTATGAATCGTAGCCCTGATCGAAAAGAGTTGTGGCCTTTGAAAGCTGGGGACACACCTTCTGCAAATCTGACGACCCAATTTTCTAACCTCTACCTTCTCTCACAAGCTTATGGCACGAAAGGGACAGCTTACTATCTCAACCCAGAACTGCTCGCTGATATTCAGTCTGGACTTGATTTTATGGTAAGTCAAAAGGGCTACAATGGCCAGAAATATTATGGCAATTGGTGGGATTGGCAAGTTGGTATTCCTCAAAAATTTATTGGCAGCTTAATGATTATTGGGGATAAGCTACCCTCAGATAAAATCCAAGAATATACTAAAGCAATCCAGTCCTATGTTCCTAATCCTTATCAACAACTCTATACGAAAGCACAGGATATATTTGTTGATCTGGCTTTCATTCCTAATTTTTCAACTACAGGAGCAAATAGGACAGATCTAGCCTTATCCGTGCTTGGCTTAGGAATTTTACAAGAAGATGAAAGTAAGATCGAGCTGGCATCAAACAGTATTAAAGAAGTTTTTCAAACAGTAACCAAGGGAGACGGCTTTTATCCTGATGGCTCTTTTATTCAGCACAATAACATCCCTTATACCGGTTCTTACGGCAATGTTCTTGTGAAAGGTGTCGGACAAATCCTCGCTACCACCAAAGGTTCAAGCTTTGAAATGGACAGTCAAACTGTCTCAAACTTTGTCTCTACTGTTGAACAATCATTTATCCCTCTCATCTATCAAGGAGCGATGCTTCCAGGTGTCAATGGACGATCAATCTCACGCGCTCCGAAAGATACGCAGGTCGGCTACGGTTCAACCACGATGTATAATTTGCTTATCGTTGCTAACTTAGCATCCGAAGAAAGTCAAAAGAAGCTGCAAGAAGCAGTGAAATACTGGATGCAAACCAATCCTGATTATTATCTCAATAACACGAGGGACTATAATGACTTACAGCTGACACTTTCTTTAATGGCAAATACTGCAATCACTGGAGATATGCTCCCCTTTACGGGAACAAAAGTCTTCGCCTCAATGGATCGTTTTGTTCAAAGTAATCCAAATTACATGACAAGCCTGAGCCTATACTCCAACCGCACCTCTTCTTTTGAAGCAGGCAATGGTGAAAACAAACGTGGCTGGCATACAGCTGATGGCATGTTTTATCTCTATAATAACGACGGTGTCCAATTTGGTAACAGTTATTGGCCAACGGTTGATCCTTATCGTTTACCTGGGACAACCGTAGATACTGTAGCGCTTCAAGATGAAAACTCATCCTTTACTACCGTAACTTCTCCCGAAACATGGGTCGGTGGAGCAGCTGCAGAAAATCAAGCCGTTATGGGTATGGCGCTTAATAAGCAAGGCACTAAAAACAACGGCACTGTCCTTCCGATGAATCTTCGTGCTAAAAAATCCTGGTTTGTTCTCGAAGATCAGACGATTGCCTTAGGGGCTGGAATTAGTGGTGACACCACCGCATCAATCGAAACGGTGGTTGACAACCGCTTGCTTAATACGTCTTACCAATATCAAATCATTTCAAATAAGGGGAATATCACTGATGCCTCAGAAGAAAGTAAAAAAGAATGGCTCCTCTTGCAGTCTGATCATCAACATGCTTCGATTGGCTATTACTTCCCAACTGCTTCAGACGTTACCGTGCAAAGTGAAAAAAGAACAGGGACTTACGCCGATATCAATAGCGCCTTTCCTAGTAACAAGATTTATAACGGTGAGTACCGTAAATTCCTGATCAATCACGGCCAACATCCTCAAAATGCAACCTATGCTTATGTTATTCTTCCAGAAGCAACACAAGAAAGACTTAAAAATTATCCCCAGGATAACGCGCTTAAAATTCTTGCAAACACCGAAAGTATCCAAGCGGTGCAAATGGAAACTGCTGGTTATTTAGGCATTAATTTCTGGGCTGCCACAGGCGGAAGCATCGCAGACATCACCACGGATAAGCCTATCTCCTTATTAAAACAAACTCAGCAGACACAAACCACATATACAATTGCAAATCCAACTCAAACCAATGAGACCGCTCATATCCAACTGCCTAAAGATTTCAAGCACATCCTTTCGATGAGTGACGGGCTAAGCTTTGATGAAGCCACACACACTTTAACCATTGATTTTTCGGGCAGTGCGGGAAGTGCTAAACAAATTGTTGTGGAGTGATTTTGTTTATAGGTGTTCCCTTCCTTAATCTATATAACTCCCAACCCTAACCTGACTTCAAATAAAAAAACATCAGAAATTTCTGATGTCTTTTTATTTTATATTACTTTTTTTCCTTATTTTTTAACATAAATTTTCTTACAAATACTAAAATCCATGCGAGGACAATGAAAAACAAACCAACTAGAGCTATCTTTGTAACCTTTTCTCCAGCATTTGGCAAATGCTCCGAATCTCTCTTCATATCTTCATTTGAAGTTGCGTTTGTTATCTCTGATGAAGATTCTGTTGTAATTGAGGACTCTATTGTTGGTTGCTCTGTTGTTGGGGGTTCTGTCGTTGTTGGAGGTTCTGTGGTCGTCGGAGGTTCCGTTGTTGTTGGAGGTTCTGTGGTCGTTCCAATAAATGTATTCTTTATTGTGAATTTATTTCCATTTTGGGTAACTGTACTTTGAAACTCATCTGGTACTTTTACTTCTTCAACTTGGTAAGTAAAGTCATCACCATTATTATTATACAGCGGTAAGTCAACATTTTGAGTATTAATCTCTAAAGTTTTATATTCTTGCTTAAAGCCTTCTTCTTTTGTGAGTTTAATAACGTCACTTGATGCCCATGTTTCAGAAGTTACCTGTTTACGTGTAACGATAAATTCTATAGAATCAGGTGTTTGATTTTTATCTATATTTTCCCAAACTTTTTCAACATCTAAAGAAATCTTTGGTGCTTTTATTGATGGTATCGGGAAATCTAATTCCTCGCCTGATTTGTTAGGGTCTAAAGTCGTTCTCCCGTTACACAGATACCAACTGTCTCCCTTAAAATCAGAATTTTCGGTGTCAATGCGTACCTGATAGCTCAAAGTGATACGTTCATCGCTTCCAAGTGCAATTGAAGAAACAGAAATGGTTTGATTTGCTTCTGTAACTTTTATATCCTGAACCAAATCTGGTGCTTCTTGCCACACACCGTTATTATCTTTGCGCCAGCCTTGCAGCTTGTAATTTTGTTCTGTGAAATTTCCTGAACCCTGTAAGAGAATACCTTCCCCCATCGGATCTGTAATCGTTCCATTAGGGATAGTTTTTAAAATATTATTTTGCAGGTTCTTAAAGACCTCTGCTAATCCTTCTAGATTTTCATCAATTGTATAATATCCTGAAAGATTGGAGGAAATATTTTTCGCAATATACTCTCCTCTTTCAGAAGGTGCTACGCCGACTGAATAACAAAGTACCCCTCTCTTTTTAAGCTTCATCACACTTCCCAAAGTGTCATCATTAATAACATTTTTACTCGCTACAATCCCATTTGCATCTGAACCAGCACTTGTGGTGTGGTATAAAGGTGAGTCTGTCTGAAAATCTTCATGATATGTTGAGGTATGGTAGCCATTATAGTCGATAAGTTCTCCATTATTAGGATACTCAACAGCATCTGGAACAGGAATATAACTGCGGTTAGCACTTCCATCCCCGATATGAACCAACATATGTTCCGCATCTCCACGACCATCGTCCGTAAACATACGTTCTGCTTCAATAAGTCCTTTTTGAGTAAAGGTTCCAGATTGACTCTTTGCTCCATTAATCAAAAAATCATCTAAATAGTTGGCATCTGTGGAAAATGTTTGTGTGGAGTAAAGATTTCGGTTATAACAAACCAATCCTACACGAACATGTCCTTCTTGCAAAACTTCAGCAATACTGGTTAAAAATTGATGCACTGCATTTTGTGTATTTAGGAGTTTTTCGCCAGACATTGTAGATGAAAAGTCGATAACTAAAACCAAATCTATATCACGTGGCGGATTAATATCATTTCCCTTCACATCAAGGGTGACATCAAATAAACCTTGTTTTTCAGCATTTTCCTTTACGCTTTTTTTAACGTAAGCTTTATTATCGTAATTAACATAACCTTCGCTATCAAAAGAAACGCCTGCTACATTACCATAATCATAATTATGTGTATTACCATTTGTAACACCATCTTTAATATATTTTCCTTGTTGGTCGTTCATATAGGGGAAATCTATTGTTTCAGCCTTGGCCAAAACTGCCCCTCCTCCAACAAAAATTAAAATCAAAAATAGTAAAAATAATTTAAATATCTTTTTCACTTTTTGTTTTCCAATCCGTTTATTTAGTAAATATAATAGTTGACTAACAAATTTAAATATTTCTCTTTATAGCAATAATATTTACACTGATGCGTTAATATCATATTAAGCAAAATTAAATCATACTATTGTTCAATAGCATTATCTTTTCTTTCTAATAAATTACAATTTTTCTGACAATCACATTATTGTAAGCTTTACTATATCTAGTTTTTAAGTTTATGTTAGATTCTTTTTTTATGGAATTGACAGCACTTTTTTATTTATTTATAATAGAAGCGTGATATATCAGTAATCGTTGACTATCGAATATAAATATATATCAATATAATTGTAATTTTATTGAGAATTGTGTAATGTCCGGTTATTCAAGGCTCTATGAGTCATTGACTTAACAGAAGAAAATTATTTTCAACTATTTTTTTATTTTTTGTATAAAAAAAAAGCTATGACAACTTCTCTTTTATATTTTTTAGTAAAATCTTGCTATTATGATTACCCAACTTCTATACAACTTACCATATTATATTCCCGGGAAAACACTTGCTTTATCAATATTTATTTATATTTCTATATTATATTTATGGATTAACTAATATAAAAAAAACAAAAAAAAGAGCACATAAGCTCCATACTTAGTGCTGCTACCGTCAGGTCCTGACACGCTTCGTAAGAAACTTATTGCTCCGAAACTTATTATAACATACTTCTTCTTGTTTTGACAAGCTTTGACTTTCTCTCAAAGATTTTGTCATTGACCTGATGATTTCCGCCCTTTGTAAACTTCCATCGCACGTTCATAATCTTCTTTCATGGTCGGAAATTGTTTCTTGATGGCATTTGCCCCGATAAAATAAAGGACAATCACCAAAATCAATACGACGAAATTTATCAAGGAAAGAATGGCTACAAGCGTACTATTTTGGGGTTGCGCGATAAGCGTCATCACATAAAAAATCGACAACACATTGTAAACATAATAAAGTATTGGGGCTACGTGACAGATTTTAGGTGCATGTATCCGTGCATAACCAATATGGGTGACAATGGAAAATATAACAAGAATTAATCCTGCTGCATTGATCGTAAATCCAAGGAATACAGCAATAAAAAGTACAATCAGTCCAATAGGAATACTGATACTGTTGAGCCACGCGCGATAAGGTGCTGTTTCTTCTTTGTAGCGTTGCTTGGGAGTTTTTTCGACGTCCATGAGGTTCCTCGTTTTTCTATTTTATCCTTTGTCTATGGTAACAAAAACTTGCAGAAAATTCCTCTAAAAAAGAACAGTTACACCTGCTCTTTTTTTTCTTTATTTCTTTTCCTACGTTCTTGAAAAAAATCTTTCATGATATCAGCACACTCTGCTTCTAAAACGCCGCTTTCCACAGTGACACGGTGGTTGAGCCGTTTGTCTTCCAAGATTTGATACAAACTTACTGCTGCTCCAAACTTGGGATTTGTTGCACCAAAGTATACTTGAGGAATGCGGGCTAAACCTATAGCTCCGGCACACATGACACAAGGCTCAATGGTAACAAACAAGGCACAGTCTAATAAGCGCCAGTTCCCCACAGCTTCATTCGCAGCTTCAATCGCACAAATCTCCGCATGGTGAGTGGCACGTCCATCAAGCTCACGGCGGTTAAAGCCACGGGCAATTATTTCCCCCTCCCGCACAATGACCACACCGATGGGCACTTCTTCATTTGCTGCTGCCTTGTGGGCTTCAAGTAGAGCCTGCTGCATGAAATATTCTTTTTCTTGCTGACTGAACTCCATTACACCGTCCATTTCATATGGGGTTGAGCCAAGTCCACTGGTATATTTTCAGCAACTTCCTGTGCTTCCTCACGTAATACTTGTAAATCTCCAACTTGTGGCAGATGTGTGAGAATTAATTTTTTGACGTTGGCTTGTGCTGCTATTTCTCCTGCTTCTACACTGGACAAGTGATTAGGCATTTTGGCTTTATCTTTGAAGAAATAAACGTCAGCCAACAAAATATCTGCATTTTTGGAAAAATCGACAAGTCCAGCAAAATAACCCGTATCGCCTGTATAAACCAAAACTTGTCCTGTTGCTCTCTCGACTATACGCATCGCGTAGCAAATGACTGGATGCACTGTTTTTAAGAACTGAATATCAAAGGGGCCGACAGATGTGCCATTTTCGACATCATACGCAATTCCTTCACTGACATTTTCCAAAGATAATTTTGAAAACTCATATTCATTTTCCTGATGGCCATAGATAGGTAAAATCTCTGGTTTCATTGTTTGCAACTGGCGGTATTGACGCAAAGCGCCCAAATCTGCTATGTGGTCTTCATGGTAGTGACTCAAGATGATCGCATCCAAATCATTGGGTGAAAGCTCATGCTCAAGTTCCGTCACGGCACGTGATCCTGCATCCAATAAAAGATTAAATCCTTCTTCACTTTGCAATAAATAAGAAGTTGTTCCTGCATCACGTGTGGGATAACCACCCCAAACACCAAGTGCTGTTAATTTCATATTTTCTCCTCTCTTTCAAACCTTAACATAAAGTAAACAATAATTAAAAATGTGCTGGATACAAGTAATGTCCAGTTGCCAAAGATATCGGCGCTATAAGTACCCAAGATAGTCCCTAGGAAGAAGGCACCAACCAGACTGGCAAAGACACGGAAATTTTGCAAGTAACGTTGCTCATGTGTCAACGCGTAATTCGTTAAGTTGACCATCGTTGATTTCAAATTCCCGGTCATCATGATACTCCCATAAGGAAGCCCTCTTGTTTTACTGAAAGTATCGTGCTGAATGGCCATGAAGAATGATAAAAAGCCAACAAAGATGGAAACGGGCAATTTTAAAAACGTGGCATAGAGCAAGGTAAAAACAGTCACACCTGTCCATTGTAATAAAAGCAGATAAATCGTATCCGGTTTATTCTTCTTCCTTAAGTAATAAGAATAAATATTTTTAAAAATTACCCCACAAGAAAAGAAGAGAACAGGAATGATAAAATCCCCTACACGTACAAAATTTCCTTTGGCTAGATAAACAGCCGCCTGTATCATATTCCCCGTTTGCATCCCGATGAAGCGGCCATCAAAGTGGAAAAAGGAAAAAGCATCCATAAATCCCGCGTTCATCGCTAAGAGCGAGGCTACTCTTAGTTTTTCTCTCATTTCAGTGTTCATATTCTTATTATAACATTCCTGTCTCGTTTTAGCTTCTCTACTGGCACAACTACTTATTTCTACGAAGAGTTTTTTTAATTGTTAAATTGGTACTTATAATAAATATTAACTCATCTTCTTTATTGTGTAGAGCAAAAATTTGAATTTAATATACCTACGAGTACCCATCCATAAACATTCCCTGTCTATTTTATATTTTGCGGAAGGGTTAACTCCCCATAACATTTCTTTCCATTAAAATATTATGAGATAATGAGATAATAATAAAATTAAGAAACGAATAGAAGGAGACAGCCACATGATTAGCCGTAAAACAACACATAAAGTAATTAGAGCTGCAGCACTAGGAATTTTACTTGGGGCGAATACCAAGGGAATAGGACATATCATAGTGAAAGCCAATTCCAAGCGTTCAGATGAATCTTCTTTAATCATCCCAGCAGACTTGAGTGCTGCTCTGGAAAATGATTTTGAATATATCTTTGCCTTGCAAGAGAAGCTACAAGCAAGTCAAATTCAGTGGAGTATAGATTTAGAAATAAATTATCGCGATACCATTGATTTATACCTTCAAGAACTCTACTTATACAACCAAAAACTTGTTGAATTTAAAGCGAAGGTGGATTACTATCAAAATGCCCAAAATTCTCTGAGTAAAGAAGAGTTGGATATACTTTTTGATGGTTTAGAATTAGATTATGAGATTTTGAAAGAAGCCCATGCTCTTATACTTGCCGACTATAACTTGCTCAACCTTATTAAAGAGCAGCGGAGTCAATTCTTTGAAGGTGAGGATATCACCTCTTGGATTTTAGCACAGATGGGCTTTGATTACGAGAGTGGTCTACTTTACCAAGTCAATTATTCTTATTCTCCAGCAGAGTGGCGACGTATCTTTGAGCAGGCAGGCAATTATAATTGGACGTCTAAGGGGCACGCGGATATCTTTCACATGAATATTTCGTTAAAAGGTAACCCTGAAAATAGTATTCCTTCCTTCTGTGCCTATTTAGGCTCTCACAATTTTGCAGGTGAAGGAACGGGGAACACAGGCGTAGGTTATTTTTTGGATGTGAACCCTTTTGACAATGATTTTGCTTCCCAAGGCGGAAGAGATATGACCCCGGAACAATATGCTCGTATTATTTCTGCCTATAATTACTTGTATGATACTTTTGGTCAACTTGATGGGAATTACAGGGTGATTACTCAAGTCACGACATGGATGTTACTGGACGACCAATTTACTTTTGAGACTATTCAAGAGGGAGAAGGAGGTAGTCTTGAGGTTCTGGATCAAAACAATCATATTACATCTTTTGGTGGCTTAACGCAACAAGAAATAGAAATCATTGAAGAAACGTTGCTCGCAGTTAACCAAGGCTATCAGGGCAAAGGACAGATCTATGCTTTCTTATATCTTGTGGGTGTGGGAGAAGATGGACAAAGTATTGCGGATCCTATGCAGGCCCAACCTCAAATCGTGCCCATCTATACGACAGATGTTCCCTTAATCACAGATTATTTACCGCCTGAATTTGTAGAATTTAAGTCCGTAAGATATAATGAGCCAAAAGAACAAGAAAAAGAAAAAGAAAAAGAAATTGTAGTCAAGAAGCAAGAAAAGAAAAAAGATGCGCCAAAACAGTTAAAAGTGGAAACATCCCTCCCTCCTTTACACGTCGAAGTGAACCCTTCAGCCCCTTCCGTACAGATTTCAGAGATAAAAATGAGTCAGCTCCTTGCCGAAAATCAAAAAGTACAAGAGCCTCGAGAAGCGTTACCTGAAACAGGCGAAAAAGACCAAAATCTTGGGCTAATAGGCGCAGGGACAATCGGTTTAGCCGCAGTATTGATAGCTCTATATAGAAAAAATGAAAAAAATCGTTTTATAAGTAAGAATTAATGTAAGGAGAGCAGTTGAGAGACTTCGATGGTAAATGGTGAGAGCTTTAATTATAAACCTCCTCTACTTAAAGTAGGGGAGGTTTATAATTAAAAGTCCACATTATCACTCTAAGTTTTATAGTCATACCCTATTGTAGCTTGCGATCATTTTTAGCATGGTCCTGTATTTCACGGCCCTCCCTAGAACAAAATCACAACTTGCATAAATCATATAAAGTTTGAGAGAGGACCTTTTTATTTTAGTGACATTCTTCTAAGTTCTTTTAAGAACAAAAATGACATCATCTTCGTTTACAGAACGTTCGAAATCTAAGTTATCTTCAGAAGGGCCTATTGAAAAAAGTCCCTTTCCTTTTTGTTGTTCAGTAGTTTGCATTGTTGACAGTCTCTTTATAGAATCGTTTAAAAATTTGTTTTTTTAGTGCACAATTCATACTTATAAATTTTCTCTTTTTAACAAAGTGTCTTTTTCTGTTTTATTTGATTACTTCATTTTCTGTATATGATTTTTATTTTTCACACAGCTCTCTGCACGAGAGATAGGAAATAATATTAAGGTGAGGGTATACAACTTGGAGCACTCTCAATATTTTATGCCCCTCCCCCGGAGCATTAATACTTTTAGTTCCCCTATTTCTTACCTACTTTCCCAATAAAAAAGTCTATGTTCTCGAACATAGACAAGGAAAAACACTTTCACCATATTATAATTAAAATTCTACATCTCTTTACAATATGACAAAAGGCACTTTGCGAGTCATCGTTCAAGCTTTAGCTTCATAGGGCGATGTAGTTACATTATTTCATGCCTTACTTCGACATAAACTGTTATCCTTCTCATCGTGTCTTCACGATTTTGCGACAGCAACCCGTATCCCTATGGTAGCCTCACCTACCGATGATAGTATAAAAGAGTTAATGACCTTCGTGTTATTGCTTGCTAATATTTAGCTGAATCGAAAATCATATTTCATATTATATCTTATAAAGATTTAATTCAATATAAAATTTTGTAGCTGTTTAAACTTTTTTTTATAATCATATTTTACTTATTATAATAATATATAAGGAAGTAGTAAATTTTGATTATAAATTTATATTAAACTCTCGTTTTCGAGAGTTTTCATTATTTGAGCTACTTAATAAAATATATACTTAAAGGGGAAAGAATGAAAAATAACAAATTATGGACAACGGATTTTATTATTAATATGATAATTAATTTTATATTTTATCTGGTGTTTTATATTCCTACTATAGTTATTGGAACATATGCAATGACGAAATATCATACCTCTGCCAGCACAGCTGGTATTTTAACAGGAATTTTCATTGTTGGTGGATTCCTTGCACGTCTTTGGACAGGAAATAATATCAGTAGATATGGAGCTAAGAAAATGCTCTATTTAGGAACATTTATATGCCTTATTTTTGGGCTGGCATATTATATTGTGCCTAATGTTGGTTCTTTAATATTTCTTCGCTTTTTACACGGCATAGGCTTTGGTATAGCTGCCACTGCCTCAGGAACATTTGCAGGAGCAACTATCCCTGAAGCACGCAGAGGGGAGGGGATTGGCTACTATGCTTTATCAGTAACTCTGTCCTCTGCAGTAGGCCCTTTTCTTTCTATGTTTCTTTACAACAAATATGGCTTCTCAATTGTAATCAGCCTCGCTAATATTCTTTTAGTTGTAGCCTTAATTGGTATCTACTTTATTAAAAGTAAAACAACAATTCCAAACAAAAGTCAGGATAAAAACAAATTAAAATGGTCAAATTATTTTGAAAAGAAAGCAATTCCGATTTCAATAGTAGGGCTATTCATGGGAATTGCTTACTCAAGCATTTTAGCATTTATGAATGCCTATTCTTCTACCATTGGACTAGCTACTGCAGGTTCTTTCTTCTTCTTAATATACGCTTTATCCATCTTGCTCTCCCGCCCTATAACTGGACGTATTTTTGATACAAAAGGTGATAACTATATTATGTACCCTATTTTTATCCTATTTGCTATAGGATTAGCGTTGGTTGCAGGAGCTCATTCATCACTTTTACTCATTTTAGCAGCTATTTTCGTTGGATTAGGCTACGGTTCATTTTCCCCTTTTGGGCAAGCTATTGCGATTCGCAGTGCTGGTATTGATCGTTTAGGTATATCAACTTCCACTTTTTTTGGCTTTTTAGACATGGGAGTGGGGTTTGGTCCCTTAATTATGGGAATGCTTGTCCCCCTCCTTGGATATCGAAAGCTTTATTATGTATCGGCTCTGTTCACTTTATTTATCATTATTATTTACTACTTTACTCATGGTAAAACAACAAGTCAAGATGCCGAATAAATATTTTTTAATAGCATAAAAATGTATATTACTAGATTTTGTTTTTAAAAGCTTTTTACCGTAAGTACAATAGCTTAAAATCAATAAACTTTATTTGTGTTATCATTAATATAATCTCTATTGTTTATTTTATTTTTTAAAGGCCTTCTATGATTAATTATTTTTTAACAGAAAAAGAGAAATATAAGTTACAAATATTTCAATATATTTTTTTATCTCCTTACCCTCAAACTTACTCTACTCTTTTAAATAAATTCCTCCTCAAACCCTTTACACTAAGAAGATATGTTAGAGAACTGAAAGATGATATATACTCAGCATTCTCTGAAAAAGTAGAACTTCGAGAAAATACTAAATATACATTTACTGTAATAAATGATCCCGAATTATCCATTAATTTTCTCATAACGAATTTACGCCTATATTATGTGAAGAACTCTTCTTTATATCTAGTAGCAAGAGCCATCAGCTTTAAAAGCTATTCTTCCATAACTGAGCTTTCCCATGATACTAATCTAAGCGAAATAACAATATACAAGCTCATTGCACAATTAAAACCAGTCTTATCCGCATTCGCTATAGACATTTGCTTTGAAGGGAGGGCAAATTTAATTGGTGATGAATTAGGGGCTCGATACTTTATATTTCTCCTTCATTGGAATTTATCTTCTCCCTTCTGCAATAACGCCTTCACTTCCCATTTTCCACCTGAATTTACGGATATAAATTTTTTAACAAAATCTTTAGGAATAAAAAAAGAACTTTCAAGCTCTCAAACTACTAAGTTACTCTTAATGTCAGGAATAACATCCTATCGACTTGTATACTTTAAAAAGAGGTCTAAGAAAAATAAAAATCTATTAGAGGAAATTCAATATTTTTATAATGGTGTGTACTGTTTAAATCTTTCTAGTTATAATGTTTCTGACAAAATACTGGAGGATGAATCACTAATCTTTAGTTTTTTAATTCGTGGCTTAATATACGATTTTGATACTTTTGAAAATAAACGTACCATTGTAATGAAGTACAGGTCTTCGCATTTACCTGTTGCTAGATTTGTTGCTGATTTTTTAAAAAAATTTAGAAAAACTTTTAATTTAGAATATAGTTCATCTGGTTATATAAAATCTTACTATCTCCTCCTGATTACATACTTGCATATTAAATATTTTTATTTTGACCTAGGAAATTATATGTACAACCCAATAAAAGATAACTTAGGAAATTTTGAAATAGATCCTGATTATATCAATGTACGTCAGAAACTAATTTATTTCGTAAATATGCTACCCTTCAAGCATCCTATGACATCTGAAGATGAAAAAATTTTTTCTTATCTACTGTACATTCTATATAAAACCAATAATAAACCCACTCCTATTAGCATTTATATTACACATACTTCCAATATAGCAAATGCGGCATTGATAAAAAACACATTAAGGAAAATATTCAATGAAGATATGCTTAAATTTAGTGATAATCCAAGTGAATCTTATCTCATTATATCTGATACATTTGAACAACATAACTCCTCAGAAAATATATTTTATCTTGATGATGTTTCAGATAAGACAGCTTGGGTAGCTCTCATTAATTTTATTGCCACTTTTTTAAGTCAACACATATGATGTATTACATGTCCTCTATTCTTACTTAATGAGGCTCCATAAGTTTTATAAGTTGTTATTCTAAATCGATCAATAGAGGAGGTTATTGAATAATGTTTATATCCACTTAGTATCCTGAGAACTATTTTCTAAATACTATCTTTAATCATCTATCTTGACCTACTTTAGCACAAGGTAAGATTATCAAAATAAGAAAAACAGTGCATATTGTGCGCGCAGAAGCAACTGGTTGATTTGGTCATCAATACGTTGCTTTTTCTTTTAATAACCAAAACCAGCGGGGCGGGCTAGGTATCTTTTCCCAAAAGCCACAGATAGGCATTAATACTGCTTATTGTGCTTATTGTGCTTGTTCTGTTCTTGCTGCTTTTAAATTATAGATTTGACTTTCTAACTTTTGATCTATTTTGCTCCGTCACGCGTATCCAAACTTCATAATTTCTCCTCTATTTATCCCCCTTAGCTATGATCCGATAAATAAAATATTCAAAGTTTCAGAAATCCCCCTCTAAAAATTTGTACATTTTTATTTTTGTGCTATAATATCTCCTGAAGTAAATTATATATGGAGGATAAGGGTGGAACACCGCATCACCATGAGTAGCATCTGGATTTTGATTATCTCTATAGGTCTAGTTTTATTTTTTTATGGAATGAATACTCATCATTTTCTGTTAGAAATTCTAGGCGCACTTTCTCTTTTTGGGGGAATATTTTGCGGCTTATCAGATATAGTGATTAGAATGTTAAGACGAAAACAAGGAAAACGGTACAAATAAAGTGGTTGAATGATTACTTTGTTTGAATTTTATATAGAATACGAAATAAAAAGCCACTGGGTACACACTCAGGGCTTTTTATATGCTCTACCATTTTTACACTTCAACCTTATTCCTGATGTCGTTGTTAGTGTCCGAAACCATTTTATTTAAATTTGTTCTGATAAAGCATGTTATACATAAATTGTAAATTGATGAACGGCTTGCTCTGTTCTTTGAGGGTTTCCTGTTCTGTTTTCTTTACCCACCCTTGGATAGAACGTAAGCATTCCTCATCATTTAAAACTTTGTATCCAGGTTTATTAAGGGGATACATTGTATAAATTTCAAAATATCCCTTATCTGAAATTTGCATAAATAATTCATCACTTTGGAAGTTATATTTCGAAGGATAAGAACCCTCATTATGATAGAGTGCATAACCTCCAAAGTTTTTTGACTTTATTTCTTCTTCATAGTGATTTTGCTTATAGGTGACCGTATTTGGAAAGTCGGTTGTTTTTGCAAAATCCATCATTGCGATTAAAACAGGATCAGTATACTTCTCATGCTTCATTTGACTGGCATAGTAAACCGCATGTTGTTGGATGTTATAAATTGCAAACCGTCCAAGAAAAAAAGCAAGAGAAAACGCTAAGATAAAATATTTAAGATATCTAAAGAAGCGCTGACTTGACCATTCTTTCCATGTGAAGCGTATAAGAAATAGCCAAAGGGCACCCATAAGAAAAATAGTGAAGACTTTTCCAAAAGAGGACTCAAGAGGCGGGGATGACATTTCATGAATAGAAAAGCCATTTCTTAGTGGAAATATAAAAATGAAAACTAGAAATAAGGAATAAATGAAAACCGCAGCAATCTTGTTCTTCTTTGACTGAGGAAGCTGTTCCTCGATATAGGTCGTATGTTCTAGCTCACGTAACAAGTAAATCCCAATCAAGAGAGTGAGAATCAACCAAGCAAAAAAAAGAGTCGTTTTTTCCATGACTGGCCATGCACAAAGGTTAAATAAAAAGCTGAGGAGGATAAATAAATTGATGTTTTCCCGTTGCAGAAGTCGGGTTGCAAAACCATCGTATTTTTTTTGAAGCTCCTCGGGTATCTCTTCCCATTTTGAAATGCGATTAAAATTTAAAAGTCCAATGCTTAAAATTCCACCATAAATAAGGGTTGTAACGAGGCCAATCCAAAAAGTAATATAATCATGCAAAACAAGGGCAAGATAAATAAATCCAGCTGTCGTCGTCAATGTAAGACAAAGGGATAAAAATATTAAAAGCTTTCTTCTATTCAACTCTTTCTCCTAAAATGATGGTTCTTTTCGTATTTTTAGTTTGTCTAAAAGCATGCACACTCAAAATTTACCCTCAATTCTTTAATTTTTTTTAGATGCTCTGACAAGCTGAGATTCCTTTGGCTGAAATCAATGCTCATCTGATGTGATCTTTTATAACTCCCATTATAGCAGAAAACTAAAACAAAACTTAAAAAAAGAGAACCTCAGGACGAGATTCCCTTTACTTCTAAACCCACTCTTGCTTCAAGACAAAGAATGAACCACGTATCTCTCCCGCAAGTTTTGAACGTTGTCGGGCAAATTTGAATTTTCCTTCTAATTCTTGCGGAATTTCCATCCCTGCAGAGAGTTTGAAACCAACCGCACGTTTGGGCTTCTTCCCTTCCTCAGCTGTTTTCTCATAGAGGACATTAATCACCAAGCCATCTTCAAAGTAAAACTCTGGCCAGTAGATGTCTTCGTCTTCATAAACCGCGACTTCCAAGATAGGAGATGTAAACTCAAGATTGCGCTCCTCTTTCAATAACTTTTTCAACCAAGCCACTTCTTTTTCCTTTTCCCCAGCAGGAAAAGTGAGGTATTCAAATTTATATTTGTTCCAGAAATAACGTGCTTCATTGGCACGCAGTCCCGCAAGACTTTCTGCTACAGGTGAGCTTTCCAGTCCGGTCGTTTCTACCTGTCCTTCTTTAAAACTAACTTTATATGCCATAAACACCTCCTGGGTTTGTTTTTTTCTTTATTATAGCAAAAATGTAAAGCACTCTATAAGGTTAAACTCGTAAAAAAGGGGTTGAGATGCTAATGACCGCTGGACGGGCACCCCGCAACATCCTTGCTCTTGGTCACGCCTTCTTTTTTATGCCGCTTTTTACACGATGAGTGAGAACTACTGCACACGAACTAAGGGGAAAACGTAATAGACAAGTCACCGAAGGACGGGGCCATTCCGCTCCTGTCTCTAGCGCTTACGCGCTAGATTACTGATGAAGGATTAAGGCAGGCCGGACTCCACCAGCGGGAACGCTATGCACGCGATTCGAACCGCCAGTCAAAAGTCCAAAGCTATTCACACTCCAAGTATTCGTACCAGGCGCAGGAGTACGAAGCCACCACCAGCCTAGAGCAGCGGAACCACGCTGTGCAGGGTTAGGGAATCCTAAGCCTGGGCCCGACAAGCGTGTGACATCCGCAAGAGAAAGGGCAAAGGCTCTCGCCGTTCCGCTGGGAACAATTTGAGTCTGGTCTGCCGCAACGGCTCCCTCTAAATTATCAGGAAGCCATCTGTTGCCACCCGTAAAGGTAACTGAAGCATCCGCCACTTCGCCTGTGGTGAAGCTGTTGGCTACAGGTTGAACCATGGCTTGGACTGCAGGCTCAAGTTGACCATACCAAGAAGTAAGTACTCCTTCTTGTTCATTCCAAGTCACATTACGGAGGGCATTATTTCGAATAATCAGATGGTTGCCGTTGCCCATATTTTCAAGATAACGATATTGCTCGCCCGCCATGGTAAAGATACGGCCGGGGTTCATCAGATGGAAGTTAAATGCTGAAGGGGCACTGTCTTCATCATAGGCGGGGTTCCCCCACTCTTCATCCACAGCGTTATTTTTAATGCCCTCAAGGAAATAATCCAGGTTAGGGTCATGGCTTTCCCCATCATTGATGAAATCCTCGCTATTGTCTGGACTGAGCAGTTGGCTATCCACATGAATCCCGTAATAATAAGTACCATTGAAGACCGTCTCTTGGATAGCATTGGTCATCTCAGCAGCGTCCAGCAAGTAGGATGTGGCTGCTTCTGGCTCTAGCATAGAGGCCCAGTAGGCCCAGCCTGTCTCTTGATCCATCACCCAGAAATCGCCTATTTTTTGATTGTTGGGCAAGTCGAACCACTGCGCCATGGTTAGGGGTGCACGTTCCTCTTGTAAGTTTTGTGCGGTGGTACGCTCTGCACCATCTGGGGCGCCATGCCAAGTGGTGCCATTCGCACCATTGGTATACGTCACCCCTTCCGTCCAGTAAGCATCTGTACCGTCACCGGGATGGGTTAGCTCATCTGAACCATCGGCCAAGTCACGGGCATGACCCGCTGCGGCAGTACTTAAGTCCAGGTTGTTATGATTGAAGGTTGGGAGATACCAAGGGGCAGACTGCCCCTCTCGACTCCACCCAAAACTCAGGTTGGAATAGCGGTTAAAGGCAGCGCCTGCGCCTGTACGCATTCCGATCGCCGTCGCACTGGGAATATAAGGGGTCCATGTGTTGAGTTGCTCTCTTTCTGTATCCGCAACCAGTGGTGTCGGGACTGTGGCTCCTGTTTGTTGGGTCTCCAAGTATTCGGACAGGCGGATACGGGCCATGATGGGTTGCTCACCGTAGTTTTCCACAAAGACGTCCTTGTTTTCCGTGTCTCTATTGTAGTAGTCGTGCACACGGCCACCGACTTCGACTTGGACTTCATTTTCACGGTCATTGAGGGCCTGCTGGTTGAAGGCTGTGAAGGCGAAAGTTCCGCCGATTAAGCCAAGCAAGGAGAGAATGGCGATATTCCGTAGTTTTCGTCTTTTATCTGGTGTCATATGTTTTCCTCATTTCTATGGATGGATAAGTGTAAATGCCAAAAAACGCTCCAAGGGGTCCTGAGCGTTTTGGTGCAAGTAAAAATGGACGGTTATCTACACGCCTGTTGTGCTGTGCTGTGCTGTGCTGTGCTGTGCTGTGCTGTGCTGTGCTGTGCTGTGCTGTGCTGTGCTGTCTGATTATAAGTCATAGCATTTTCCTCGTCAAGTCTTTTGTTATCACCAAGCAACATAAATAACATTTATATAATATTATTGTAATGTTTTTCTTATGATTTTCAAAATAATATCAGAGGCGCTCTCCAACCCGGACACTGCTTCTTTTTCTCCACTCAGAGTCCTCAGAGCCAAAGTTACTTGAGCAACAAAAAAAGTCCTGCTTTTTAGCAGAACTTCTTATATATTTATATTAATCCGCAGCCAAGGCTTCGATAGTGTTCAAGCGTGCCGCACGTGCAGCAGGGGCAAGGCTTGAGAATAAAGCGATGATCAGCGCGATAATTACAGCAAAGATAATATGACCAGAAGTAATCTGAACAATATTTCCGCCGACTAAGCTATGCAAAGCTTTGTTAATGATGCTTTGTCCCGCAAAGGCAAGGCCAATCGCAATCACCGCAGATGACAAGCCAAGGATAACACTTTCCGCCGTAAACATGCGAGAAACATCTTTACGTCGTCCACCTAAGGCACGAAGGACACCAATTTCTTTGGTACGTTCCGCAACAGACATGTAAGTTGTTACCACAATCATAAAGATTGAAACGATCAAGCTAATACCTGCAATAGCAGCTAAAACAGTTGAGACAATCCCTGTAATATCTGTGATTGTATCCAGCATACTACCGATATTTGTCGATGCAAACACAAGTTTACCATTATCTTTGATCTCATTGATCGCTTTTGTTACATCTTTAACTTTATCTGTATCTGTCACAGTAACGTAGGCTGTGTTTGGCATCGCATCGATATTGTTTGCAGTAAGCATTTCTTTCAGCGCTTCTGTTGAAGTCAAAGTACCAACCATTGGCATATCTTGCAAGACACCTGAGATTTCCATATCTTCAGTGATGGTCACAGGGGTATTGTTTTTATCCACCGTTTGGAAGCTTACTTTCACTGTTTTACCAATTACAGCTTTCCAGTCTTTTGCTTCATATGCTTTTTGATCAAACTTCTTCATGTCTGCTTCAGAGATAACGATTTGTTTACCTTTTGGTTCTGAACCAGCATGTAATGTAGAAGATTGAATCATCGGTGTCCAAGACATAATCGCTTGGCTACTTGCTGTTTGCCCTTGATAATCAAGCGTTACAGCACCTGCTTTTGTAATTCCTGCATCCACTGTTTTTACATTGTCCAAGTCCTTCAACTTGTTGATGTTTTCATCAGGGATACCAAGCATTGTTTGCTGCGCAATGGAGAAAGCTTCATCATTGTCTTTGCCCTGATTATTGGCGGGGTCACGTTGAACCACGGAAATAATATTAGGGTTTGCCAAGCTGGTGACCTGATCATTCATATATTTTGTGGCCCCAGTACCTAGACCGAGGAAGAAAATAACAGAGAACAAACCAATGGCTGTACCTATAGCAATGAGAAGATTGATTTTCCAAGTGTTTGTAAAGTGCTTAAAGGCTGTTTTAACCACATCACCATAGGAAAGAGCCTTTGTTTTGAAAGACTTTGCCTCATCAGGAACAGGATAAGCAGGCTTATCACGCTCGTCTCCAATAATTTGTCCGTCTGCTAGGCGAATCGTACGTGTACCATAGTCAGCAACTTCTTGGGAGTGAGTAACGACAATGACTGTCTTACCCGACTGTGCGATTTGACGGAGAAGTGCCAATACTTCTTTCGTATTTTGCGAATCGAGCGCCCCTGTAGGTTCATCAGCAAGGATAATCTCAGGATCGCTGGCCAGAGCACGCGCAATGGCCACACGTTGTTTTTGTCCACCAGACAACTGAGCAGGCTTTTTCTTACGGTGTTCGTAAAGCCCCACTTGTTGAGTTAACTCAATCGCACGTGCGACACGTTCTTTTTCTGATAAGCTTGTCATTTTCAAGCTAATCAAGATATTGTCAAGTACACTTAAGTAGTTGATTAAGTTGAAAGACTGGAAGATAAAGCCGATCGTATCACGGCGATAAGCATCCATATCTTTTTCTTTCTTCGCCTTCTGCGCTACACCATCGATAATGACATCACCATCGTATTCACGGTCCAAACCACCGATGATATTCATCAAGGTTGATTTACCTCCACCGGACTCACCGAGTAGGCTGACAAAGTCTCCACGCTCAAACTCAAGGTCAATCCCCTTGAGCACTGGAAATTCATCTTTACCTAAAAAGTATGATTTCCTAATGTTTTTTAATTCTAATACGGGCATAATTTCTTCTTTCTAATAATAAAGATAGTTCTATTATACCTTAAATTCTACCAAAGAACTTAGGACCTTAGACTGATTTAAGCTTATTTTAAAAATCGTCCCAGTTGTCGTCTCTTCTGCTGCGTGGATTATGCCCAAAATTCCATGGGTTATGTGCATCACGCATCTGACGGCGCATTTCTTTTCTCATTTTTGCTTCCATTTCTCTGCCCATATGATGCATCATGCGTGGGTCAAAACCCCCAGGACGCATACCACCAAAGCGGAAATCACATTCCTCGTCAGCTGGATTAGCTTCTTCAAGTTTTTCCAAAATATGGATCAGTTGAACTTGCTCTTCTTCTGTAAGATTACCAAAGATGCCTTCTGAAAGATCATCTTGACTTTCTTTGCGCTCGACTTGAGCTTGCTTACCTTCCTCAGTCAAGAAAACACGGCTGACACGTTTGTCATTTTCATCTGTGACACGTTTAACTAAGCCACGTTGCTCTAAACTCTTCACTTGGGCGGTGACACTTGAAGGTCGGATATCCAATATTTCAGCAATTTCAGCATTGGTCAGCCCATCAGCTTTCCAGAGTTCAACCAGAAGCCCTTGTGCGCCTGTACGCGATTTTTTTTCTCCCAGTCGACTTGTCATTCTTTCCATATGTAAAGCCATGAGAAGTTGAGGGTTGTGAAGTAGTTTTGAAAAGAGGTGTAATAATTTATTTGTTTCTGCTGACACAGTTATTCTCCTTGATATTTAGTTTAACTATTATATAAGCTAACAAAATATATTTTAATATTTTTATTTCGTTTTGTCAACATAAAAACTAACGACTATTAAAAGTCGTTAGTTCCTAGGTCCATTTGATAAAGCTTACGGAAGTCTTCATTGTGTTCAAGAAGGTATTCCGGCTGATCATCAAGCTTGATTTTACCTTTTTCTAAAAAGATCACACGGTCCATGTGCTGTACCCCCAGCAGATGGTGAGTGATAAAGATAATCGTTTTGTCTTTTAAGCGCTCAAAGAAGAGACGCAACAGTTGATTTTCGGTAATCGGATCCAGCGAAACAGTCGGTTCATCTAAGATAACCATATCGACATCAGACAGCAAAATACGTGCCAAAGCTAACCGTTGACGTTCACCACCTGAGAAACGTTGTCCTGCTTCGTCCACGACTTCGTTGAGTTGACCAGGTAGGGAGGCTACCATTTTTTTTAATCCCACAAGTTCTAAAGCATTCCAAATTTCTTCGTCACTGGCATCAAGCCGCGCCAGACTAAGATTGGAACGAATACTGGCATTGAAAATATAAGGACTTTGATTGATGACACCAATTTTTTCTTCAACATTATTGGCATAAGCGGGTGCAACTCCGGACAAATCTAAAGTCCCTTGCTGTGCGATAAGGTCGCCACGGATAAGGCTTGCTAAGGTTGATTTACCCACACCTGAGCGCCCTAAAATCGCGACGTGCTCTCCTTTTTTGATATGGAGATTTAAGTCCTCAAAGATAAGCTTATCCTCAAAAGCAAAGCTTAAGTTAGAAATTTGTAAGTCTGTGTCCGTAATTGTTTCTTGTCGCACATCTTCTTTGACATCAGGCAAATCATTGAGACGTTGAACAGAATCCCCATAACGTTGTGTTTCAACAACCGCGTCAGACAGGGGCGCAAAAGCATCAAACAAAGGAAAGGCGGCCAGAGAAACAGCGGCAATATAGTTCGGTGCATCTCCTGTATTTAAGGTTGAACCTGACCAAACAATCAGATAAACCACAAGTAAAGCAAAGATCAGCTGCAAGACAAGGTTACGTTTTCGTACATAGCTCAGCATTTTTTCTTGAATCTGACGTGCTGCTTTTTCGGAGGATTGATAATCCAGCAAGAAATCTTCTTTTCTTCCTGATAAAACCCAATCTTGTAAACCTAAAACATCATCTGTCAAGTTAGAAAAGAGTTGATTCCGGTAATTTTTCAAATCACGGTCATATTTGGCCGATACTTTGAGTGACACATAAGGAAGCACGATAACCATCAAGCCTAAGAAAAAGGCAACTACAAGAGCCAAAGTCAGTGAAAAGACACCTGAAGCGATGATGAGAGCTACAGATAAAGAACCTACAATCATCAAAGGAAAAAGGGTCCGTAAGAACAAGTCCTGTATATTGGCGATATCTTCATTAAGCAAGCCGAGAAGATCACCTAACTTGTAGCGTTCAGATAAACCAATCGCTGATTTTTCCAATCTGAGGTAAAGCTTGCGACGAAGGTTACTGGTGATGCGTAAAATCCAGTTGTGTGAGGTTAGGCGTTCAATATAACGCACCACAGGCCGTGAAATACCAAAGACACGTACCATCAAAACAGGCACATAGATAATCAAAATGTTTTCGGGTTTTGTTGCTGATTTTGAAATCACGTAGCCCGCTGAAAACATAAGCAGGCCAGCGCAAAACATCGTTATTGTTCCTAAAATAATCGCGAGAATCATCCCGAAACGATATTTACGCAGAAAAGGTGTGATCCAATCATTGTTGAAAAGAATCTTCTTCATTTTTTCTCCATTGTTTTTACAATCATGCTGTTTAACCTCGCATCTCACGCAAGAGCTCTTGGTAGTATTTATTTGTGGCTAGGAGTTCTTGATGTGAGCCTGCAGCTTCAAGCTTGCCTTCATTGAGGACAAGAATCACGTCCATCTGAGGCAGCCAGTGCAAGCGGTGAGTTGCCAAGAAAACAAGCTTGTCCTCAAAGAGAGGCAGAATGTTTTCTTTTATCTCTAGTTCCGTTTCTACATCAAGATGCGCCGTTGGCTCATCAAGGAAAAGAATATTTCTTTCTTGAGAGAGAAACGCACGCGTCAAAGCGACACGTTGCATTTGCCCACCAGATAAGGTACGCCCACCTGCACCAATATTTGCGTCCAATCCAATTTCTTCCACCAAATCCTTCAACCCGGCAAGTTCAGCTGCATGAAGGATTGCTTCATCTGTAGCTTTTGGCTGATAAAAGGCTAAATTGGCACGTAAAGTTCCCGCGAAAATATAAGTGTTTTGGGGGATAAATTGTAAAGACTGGCGGAATTTTTCATCGTTAAGCGATGTCAGCTGGTGTTCATTAAGCTGAATCTCACCCGCACTTGGCATAAGAAAGCCTGAAAGCATACTCAGCAATGTCGATTTACCTGAGCCCGATTCACCGACAATGGCTACCTTGGTAAAGCCTTGCAGTTCCAGATTTATATCTGAAACACCGCGTCCAGTCTCAAAAACTTTGCTCAAATGATGAAGTTTGAGTTGTGACTGCTCCGTCCAACGGATAGGCTCTGGTAAAACTTCGGTTAAATGCTCTTCTGTTTGCAGCACTTCATTGACACTGGCATAAGCATTTTTACCATTCAGCGTTGCATGGTAATCCGAGGCAAAGTCACGCAAAGGTAAGAAATACTCTGGAGCCAAAATCAAAGCAGCCAGCGCTGGGAACAAGAGAATGGCACCATTCATGAGTCGTAGTCCTAAGAACAAAGCCACTGTAGCAACAGACAAGGTTGCAAAGAAATCAAGGGCAAAGGTCGAAAGAATGGCGACACGTAATGTAGCCATTGTTGCTTTACGGAAACGCTCTGACGTTTGATAAATAGAATTGGCATATGTTTTTGATAAGCCAAAATATTTTAAAGTCGAAATTCCCCGAAGCGAATCTAAGAAGTGATTGGATAAAAGCTGGAAACTCTTATACTGTCTGTCTGCCTGTCCTTGTGCAGCATAACCTAACAAAATCATAAAGATTATGGCAAAAGGAAAAGCAATCGCCAACACAATCGCTGTTTGTAAATCCAAAAAGGCAATCGCAATCAGCAAGAGAATTGGTATGATCATCATGTTCAAGACTTTAGAAAGTACCAACTTGATATAAGTTTCGACCTCATCAATACCAGAAATCACTGTCGATGTCAGATTACCTGTTCCCATTTCACGTGAGACAGAAGGGCCGAGTTTAAAAGCTTTTTCAAGAATCTGTCCACGCATATCTGACGCCAAACGATAAGAAACCTTATCAAGCATATATTGCCGTAAAAAGTTTACGCCTTCTCGCCCAAAAAAGCTCAGGAAAAAGCCAATAATGTAGAGCAGTACCTGCAGGATTTCTTGACCTTGCCATAACCCTGTTATCGCTTGAGACAGAAATAAAGCCTGTCCTAAAATACAAAGCGCTTGAAGTAAGGCGAGCCCTCCAAGAGCGGGAAGAATCTTACGTACTCCTGGAAGAGTAAATAGAGTTCTATCAATCATTTTTTATTACCTATTCTTATTCATATGATAACTTTTATTATAACAAAATATGAGTGTCAAGCCTTTGAAACTGCTTATAAATTCACGCTTTTCTTCACTTTTGTCTAATAAAAAATTCCTTTGAAAAAGGAATTTTAGAATCAATTATTCACTGATACGTTTTCTGAAAATGTAGTAAGTCCAAGCCATATAAGCAAGCACAAATGGCAAGATTGCTATGGTGATGTAGGACATGGTTGTCAAAGTATAGTGTGTTGAGCTTGCATCTTTAATCAAGATACTGTAAGCCGGATTTTCAGCGATCATTACACGTGGGAACAGCCCTTGGAAAAGCAAAGCAACCAATGCAAGGAAAGTCAAACCAGAGGATAAGAAAGCTGACATTTCACGTTTTTTAGCAACAGAAACATGTGCAAAAACAGTCAAGAGCACGATAACAGCTAACAAGCCAATCGTTAAGGCTGCATGTTTTTCCATGAAGTCTGTCTTCATAGCAATCAAGAGAGCAAAGACAACTTCACCTGCATAAAGTACAAAGTAAAGTTTGTTTGCAAGGTCATTCGCACGTTTGCGCATGTTTCCTTCTGTCTTCAAAGCAATGTAGTTCAAACCATGCAAGAAGCTCATCAAAGCTACAGCAACACCACCGACAAGTGAGAGTGGGTTTACATATGTTGTGAAGCTGGCATAGATATCACCGCGTGCATCCATTGGAACACCTTGGATCATGCTGGTAAACATAAGCCCGAACAAGAAAGGAATAAAGAAGCTTGTCACTCCTAAAACAATTTCCCAGCCACGCTCTACTTTTTCTGATTCGCTACGGTGGCGAAACTCAAAGGTTACCCCACGTAAAATCAAGCAGGCCAGTATTAATAATAAGATATTGTAATAGCCAGAGAAAAGGGAAGCATACCAATAAGGGAAGCTGGCAAACATAGCACCACCAGCTGTCAGGAGCCATACTTCATTCATGTCCCAGAAAGGACCGATGGTAGCAATTGCTTGGTTGACTTCACGTTTATTACGTGCCAAAGCCAAAACACTCATTCCTACACCAAAGTCGAAACCTTCGAGGAAGAAGAATCCCCCAAAGAGCACTGCAATTAAGATAAACCAAAATAATTGTAATCCGCTCATTTCAAAGCCTCCTCTTCTTCTTTTTCTTCTGATTTAGAATGTTTGTCTTTACCAAGATTATGGCTACTGAATGGATCTAAATCAACATAAGCTGTTTCCGCCTTATGTGCACTGTCACGCATAATACGGCGTGTCAAGATAATCATGATGGTACCTAAAACACAGAAAAGAAGGAAGTAAACGATATTTGAGAAGAGCAAACTTCCTACGGAAACGTTGGGTGAAACAGAGTCTTTGATCGTAAAGAGTCCATATACAGTCCATGGATAACGTCCCAATTCCGTAACCAACCAACCAGAAGTGATGGCAAGGAATGGCAAGAACATTGACCAACCGTAAAGACGCATCATTCCAGGTTTTTCATACATCCAAGGTTTCTTACGACGTGTCCAGAAGAGCCCAAGAGCTGAAATCAGCATAAAGTACATGCTCAAGCCAGCCATAATACGGAATGTGTAGAAGAGAACAGTAACTGGTGGGTAGTAATTCAGATGATCACCATACTTAGCTTCCAGTTCCTTGTTGATTTGATTCATCCCCTCAACTGAACCCGAAGGACGGTGGTAGGTCAAAATAGACAACACGTACGGAATACGCACACCGAAGACGGACTTATGGTCAGCTTCGTTAAAGAAAGCGATCATGTCCCAAGCTGCGGGGTCCTCTGTTGTTTCATAAACACCCTCTGTCGCTGAGAATTTCATCGGCTGTGTGTTTTTAACTTCCAACATTTGTTGGTCACCAGCCACGAAATTCCCCATTGCACCGATCAAAGCAACTAAGAGTCCTAAACGCAAGGCGGGTTTGAAGAAATCGGCTTCTCGTTTTTTTAGGATTTGGAATGCAGAAATACCGGCAACCGCAAATCCACCAGTTAAGAATGAACCTGTGATAACGTGGGTAAATTCTAAGGTTGTTTGTGGGTTGGTCAATAAAGCGGAGAAGCTGGTCAATGTTGCTCGACCATCAATAACTTCATAGCCCACTGGATTTTGCATGAAGCTGTTCGCTGCTAAAATCCAAAGTGAAGAAAGCCAAGTACCGACCATTACTAGGCCAAGTGCTGCCAAGTGCAACTTTTTGCCTATACGGTCCCAACCAAACATCCAAACACCCAAGAAGGTTGATTCCATAAAGAATGCGAGCAGCGCTTCTACAGCAAGTGGTGCTCCAAAGATATCACCGACAAATCGTGAATAGTCCGACCAGTTCATACCAAACTGGAATTCCTGAATAATACCAGTCACGACTCCGACAGCAAAAGATAATAGCATGATTGCACCAAAGAATTTAGTGCGTGTTTTCCATTTCTCATCGCCCGTTTTAACATACAATGCTTCCATAATAAAGGTCATCAATGTTAACCCTATCGAAAGGGGAACAAAGAAAAAGTGGAAGATTGTGGTCATGCCAAACTGGAAACGCGCGAGAGTTTCAATTGTCAACATAAAGCCTCCTATTGCTCGAATAAAGGTAAAAGTACACAATTTTCGAGACTAACAAAAAAATTAATTACAATCCATTGTAACACTATGAAAGCGTAGCGAAAAGGAATTTGTTTATAAAATTAAAATTCGGATACATTTCTTATACAGCTTCATCTTTAATGTTCAAATTGACATGAAAAAACACTGCTTTTGACAGCAGTATTTCTTTTTAAATCATGTTTTCTACCTTGATAAGCTTGAAATCTTGTCCTGATTTTGGTGGAAGGACAAGTCCATCAAGGCAGTTCTCCAGCCGCTCAATGAATGAAACTTTTTGTAGAAAATGAGTTTCTTTAAAGATGAACTTGACTTCTTCATCTGTCGGATTAATAACGTAGACAAAAGCTTCACAGTCCGTATAGCGCAGTATCCCTAAAATATCTCCTTGGTAAAACGTAGTAAACCTTCCCTTTGAGAGTACCTTTTCTGAATGACGCTTGGCAATCCACTGACGGTACAAGTCATAAGTCGGCTTATGGATATTATCCCATGGGAAATATTTTCTATTTTTGGGATCTTTACGTCCTGTCAGCCCTGCTTCGTCCCCATAATAGATACAAGGTACACCAGGAAGACTAAAGAGCATTCCTACAGCCAGATCATTTGCTTCATCACCAACCATCGTCAAGATGCGCTCAGTGTCATGTGTGCCAAGGTTATTAAAATTATTATAAAAAATATCATGCGGATAGTTTTCACTCAAAACCAGCATTTGGTAGGCAAGTTCTTGCGCTGTTTTAATCATTGTTAGATAAGCAATAATCAAATCACGAAAAGGATAATTCATCACGGCTTGCAAACTCTCCCCCAAAATATAGTTACGTCGTTGCCCATAAGAAATCTTATTGGAGGCATCTTCCCATACTTCGCCGATAAGTATCGTCTCTGGATAGCGCGACAAATTTTTGCGGATGCCACGAATAAAACTGTCCGGAAGTTCATCCGCAACATCTAAACGCCAGCCATCTATGCCACACTGGTTCCACTTGGCGAGCACCGAATGTGTATCCCCATAGATAAAATCCCGAAATGAAGGATTGTCTTTATCCACTTCTGGAAGATCTTTAATCCCCCACCATGATTTATAATCCATCGGGTATTCTGTAAATTTAAACCAATCCATGTAAGAACTGTCTGGATTTTTAGCTGCTCCCACATCGCTGCCATATTGACCCGAGAGATTAAAATAGCGTGAGTCCTTACCCACATGGGAAAAAACACCATCCAGAACAATACGCATGTTTTCTGTATGTAGAAGGTCCACCAATTCTTGAAAATCTTCTTCTGTGCCGAGCATGCTGTCTATTTGCAGATAGTCATTGGTGTCGTAACGATGATTACTGGTTGCTGAAAAAATAGGGTTAAGATAAAGTGCGGTGATCCCCAGTGCTTTCAGATAAGGTATCTTTTCGATAATGCCACGAATATTACCGCCAAAGAAATCCCACCGTACAACGTCACCTTTTTCGTCCTTCACATAAAGCGGCGTGTCCTCTTTGGTCGCATAAATAAAGGAGTTGGGCTTGGGATGATTAATTTTACCCTCCGAATTGCCATTATGAAAACGATCCGGAAATATTTGATAAAAGACAGCTTCCCGATACCACGCTGGTGCGGTATCCTTTGAGGAGAAAATGGTGGCTTGATAGGGACGCACATCATTTTCATTCATATAAAGTACACCTTCTCCACCAAGGCCACTACAGCCATAGTAAAACTTTTTGATGCCCCAATCCGTTGGTTCACTGATTTCAAAATAATAGTAATACAGCCCTTGTCCGACATCGAACTTGACGGAAACGCTAAAAATTCCGCCCTCTAACTTTTGCATATCAAACTCCGAGCGGGCACCGAAATCACGTCGAATGATAAACTTGGCAGTAACATTTTCCTTGTCTGTTTTCAAGTTGACCTTCATAATCTGCCCCACTTGAATTGCTCCGAAAGGTTGTTTGAAGTCTGCATCCCAAGAATTATAATAATACATTTTTACCCTCCCTTCATCTGTATACCGGTTGCGCTCGCTTCTGTGCGTAAAAAAGGAAAGCGTCTCTTCTTTCCTTCTTACTGGCACTGTCTTGCAGTTTTACTCATTTTTTTATTTAATAAACCAAATATCTTCGGCATACTGGCGTATCGTACGGTCAGAGGAGAAAATACCGGAAGTCGCTATGTTCATCAAACTTGCTTGTGCCCAAGCTTGAGGATCACGATAGAGTGTCTCAAGTTCTTTCTGCGCGCGGACATAATCATTAAAATCACGCAGTAAGAAATATTCATCATTAAAGGCTGTGAGCGAATCAAATATTTCGGGGCCTTCATTCGTGATATTAGGAATGGTTCCGTCAACGAAAGCATTGAGGATACGATGCACAACAGGATTTTGTTCGTAAATATCTCGCGCATTGTAGTTGCCATTTTTGTAGTACTCATAAACTTTATCTTTGGTTAGCCCAAAGATAAAGATATTTTCATCTCCACAAGCTTCTTTAATCTCAATATTTGCACCGTCTAAAGTTGCCATGGTTAGAGCGCCATTGAGCATAAACTTCATATTTGAAGTGCCTGAGGCTTCTTTTGATGCTAATGAGATTTGTTCCCCCACATCTGCTGCTGGAATGATACTTTCAGCAAGACTCACATTGTAGTTTTCCATAAAGACCACCTTGATTCGGTCCTTAACCTCTGGATCTGAATTAATCATCTCAGCAATTTCATTGATAGCTTTGATAATGCTTTTGGCATAATGATAACCTGGCGCAGCTTTGGCACCAAAAATAAAGACACGAGGGATCATTTCTAAGTCAGGCTGATTTTTGATATCAAAATAGAGTTTTAGGATATGGAGCACATTGAGCAACTGGCGTTTATAAGCATGAAGCCGCTTGACCTGAACATCGAAAATTGCTTCAGGATTTACTTCAATACCGTTTTTTTCTTTAATTAATGCAGCTAAGTCTTTTTTGTTTTGAAGCTTGACCGCTAAAAGTTCTTTCAGCGTTGCTTCATCTTCATAAAAATCCTTTAAAGCCTCCAGTTTTGTCAAATCATGCCGCCATGCTTTGCCAATCTTTTCATCAATCCAGTTGGCCAAGCCTTCGTTGGCAATTTGGAGCCAACGTCGATCTGCTATACCGTTGGTTTTATTATTAAAACGCTCTGGGTATAATTTATAAAAGTCATATAATTCCACATCTTTAAGAATATTCGAATGCAATTTTGCTACACCATTTGTCGAGTGTGAACCAATAATTGCCAAACTCGCCATATGAATTTGACCCTCTTTCACGATACTCGTTTTTTGTACTAACTCTGCACCTACAAGTGGTGTCAATTCTTCAGTACGACGGCGGTCGATCTCTTTGATTATCTGATAATTCCTTGGCAAAAGCATATGTATCATATCTTCAGGCCACTTTTCTAAGGCTTCCGACAGGATAGTGTGATTGGTATAACTCATTACCTTGACGGTAATTTCCCAAGCTTGTTTCCATGATAGACCATTCTCATCAAGGAGAAGGCGCATGAACTCCGGCACGCACAGTGCCGGATGCGTATCGTTGATATGTACTGCCACATAATCTGCAATCTCTGTCAGTGGTGCCTTATTATTAGCCTTATAATGGCGAATGATTCTTTGAAGCCCCGCGGATACAAAGAAGTATTCCTGTTTAAGGCGAAGCAAGCGGCCATCATAGTTAGAATCGTCAGGATATAGCTCGGCGGAGAGCATTGAGGTTTGGTGCATGTATTCCATGTTTTGGAACTTCACATCCAAATCTTGTGGCACCTCAGAATGCCACAAACACATATTATTTACACGCGTATTCTCAAACCCAACCATGGGCGTATCGTAAGGTATGGCGAGCACACGCTCTTGATTACGATAATGTGGGACGAGATGTCCTGCTTCATCTTCTTCTAGCCAGACATCACCCCCAAAAGTAACTTCAATGGCCTTATCTGCACGTCTCACTTCCCAAGGATTCACATTATTAAGCCATGAATCTGGCAATTCCACTTGATAACCGTCAATTATTTTTTGTTTGAACAGGCCATAACGATAGCGTATACCATTACCGTTCACCGGCAAACCTGTAGAAGCTGCCGAATCCATAAAACAACTGGCCAAACGGCCCAAACCACCATTACCGATGGCCATATCCGGCTCTATTTGGGCAACCTTTTCCAAATCAATTCCCAAATCTGCCAAACCTTCACGAACCGTCGCTAAAATACCCAGATTAAGAAGATTGCTTTTCAGCATCTTGCCAGGTAAGAATTCTATAGAAAAATAATAGGTCTGCTTCTGTTGCACTTCATCTTTATACTGATTATCGGCCTGCCAGATTTGTGTATAGTATTGTTTGACGACAGAGGATAAGGTTGCAAAGGTTTCTGTGACACCCGCTTTACTTACATCAGTGGCAAACTTGGAGGTCAACCTTTTTTCAAAGTCTTTTTTAAATTGTGTTTTCGAAAGCTTCAATATATCTTACTCCACTTTTGTTTTCTATTCCTACTTTAGGAAAGGATTTCTGAGAAACCAACACGCTTTCTTTAGATTATTTCTTGATAAAGCTGAATGTATTGCTCCGCCTTTGTCTTCCACGAAAAATCTTGCTTCATCGCACGCACTCTCAATTTCTGGATAATATCTGGTTCACTCGTATATAGATTTAAAGCTTGATTCATGGTATTTACCAAAACTTGTCCTGTAAAATCTACAAAGCCAAACCCTGTGCCTTCGGCTGTATAAGGATTATAAGGTTGAACTGTATCTTTAAGCCCACCAATTTCATGGACTATGGGTAGAGTACCGTAACGCATGGCAATCATCTGTGAAAGACCGCAAGGCTCAAATGCTGAAGGCATCAAGAAGAAATCGCTCGCTGCATAGATCTCTTGAGCAAGCTTTAGGTCAAAACTAATAATTGCCACACATTTTTCAGGATATTTTTCTGAAAAATAGCGGAAACCTTGCTCAATATCTGTATAGCCTGTTCCTAATAAAACGACTTGTACATCTTGACTCAAAATGTCATCCATGCACTCTAAAACAAGGTCAAAACCTTTTTGAGTGGTTAAGCGACTGACAATCCCTATCAAGGGCTTATCCGCGACTAGAGGAAGGCCTACACGTTTTTGTAGTGACTGTTTCATCTGCGCTTTGCCCTTCAAGTCAGCGCTTGAAAAATGATGTTCGATCCGCGTATCTGTGGCTGGATTATAAACGTCATAGTCAATACCATTGACAATACCGACAAGTTTATCAGAGACATACCTTAAGATTGCATCTAAACCACAGCCAAACTCAGGCGTTTGAATTTCCTGAGCATAAGTCGGCGAAACAGTATTGACACGATCCGCATAGAGAATACCTGTTTTGAGGCTATTAAGCATATCATTATGACGGACAACACCTTCATGATAACGCTCCATGCCCATACCAAAAAGTTCGGACAAAGCTGAGCCTTGCATAATACCTTGAAACTCAATATTATGGATGGTCAGTACCGTCTTGATATTACGATAAGCATTGATCCATTGATATTTTTCTTTCAAGAGGAAGGGCAACATAGCGGTATGGCAATCATTGACATGAAGAACATCAGGAATAAAGTCTAAGCGTTCCATCAGTTGCGCAATAGCAAGACAGAAAAAGGCCCAACGTTCTCCATCATCACCATAACCATAAATTTCATCACGACCAAAATAATTCTCATTATCTAGGAAATAATAAGTAATTTTATCCTGAACCAAACACTTCACACCGACATATTCGTGGCGCCAGCCGACATTAACATAGTCCCAAAACTCATCTTTTATTTGGGCTTTATAGTGCTCAGCAATACCATATTTATAGTAAGGTAAAATAACAGCCACCTGCATATCGGGATTCTTAGCAAGTTCTTTAGGAAGTGCGCCTGTAACATCTCCTAAACCACCAGTTTTAAAAAATGGCGCACACTCACTTGATGCAAACAATACTTTCATGTTTTCTCCTTATTTTCCTGTGTTTCTTAACTCCCCTTGCCACTAAAGGAACTACTTTTGAATAATGTCTTCCCTCACAACTGTATGTTTCGGAATAACCACAGGATGATCTGGTGTCCCTTCAACTTTCACACCACTTTCAATAATTACATGCTTATCCACAATCGCATAGGTTACTTTAGCACCACTTTTAATTTCGCTACCGGTAAAGACTATCGTTTTTTCGACTGAGGCATTTTTTTCAATTTTTGAGCGACGTGAAATTAAAGAATCTGATACATAGCCCTCAATAACACAGCCTGAACTCAGTTGACTATTTGTGACATTACTCTTTCGTGAAAAGTAAGTCGGCACTTCATTGTTTATTTTCGTCCGCACAGGATGATTGCCATAGAGCAAAGCAGTAAAATTACTTGGCTCAAGCATCAGCATATTAGCATCATAGTAGGACTTGATACTCTTGATGTTACTCATATAACCTGTGTATTCGTACGTATTAATGTCAAATTCTGCTAAATATTTACGTAATAGGCGTGAGGTGGAGGCATATTCCCCTTCTTCTTGCATCCTTTGTAAAAAGGCAATCAGCCACTCTGTATCAACAATAAACATATTTAAACTGAGCGCTTCTTTCTCTTGCACATCTGCAAGTTGAGAAAGAAAACTGCTCGATGCCTTATTGTGTTCGTCAAAGCGAATAATGGTATCTGAAGCCTCTGCAATATGTGGGGCAACTTTTTTATAGACCGCAGTGATTGGCTTTTCAGAAGCTTTGTGAATTTTTAAAACTGCTGTTAGGTCCACATTACAAATAAATTTGCTATCCAGCAAAACCGTATAAGCTGCTTTAGCTTTCCGTAAAAAATTAATCTGCTGACTGAAATAAGGCAAACCTTGCTCTTTAAGGCGTTGAAAATCTTGCTGAATATAGACAAAATAGCGATTCTTAAAGCTATCAAGCCCCCATTCACATCCTGCGCCCATATGATCAAAAATGGACTGTGTTTCTCCTTGATTGGCGGTCATAAAAATGGAGCTCACATGGGCATTGGCTAAAGAAGATAAAGGAAAATCAATCAAGCGGTATTTGCATTCGAAAGGCAAGGTCGCAATTGGGCGGTAATCCGTAAGAGGAGTGAGTTCTTCATTGCGTGTAACATTTGACAAGATGGCACAAATTTTATTTTCAGGCTTCATTTTCTTCCCCTCTTACTTCTCCGTGACCAATAACAGCGATGTCACCCGGCTTTCCAATAATTTCAACATTGTCGCCAATTTTGGCCTTCTCCCCAAGAATGGCATATTTGATGGTTACATTTTTTCCGATATGTGTACCAGACATAATAAAACTTTTTTCGATTGTACTTCCTTCTTGAACATGAACATTCTGAGATAAGATCGAATCTGTCACTTCTCCATCCACGTAACAGCCATCACCAACCAAGGCAGCTTTTACATTGGCATTTCTCGTTAAATATTGGGGTGCAAAGCTTTCATTACGAGAATAGATGCGCCATTCCTTATCCTTAATATCCAGTTCATTTCCTAAGTCCAGGAATTCCATACTGGACTCATGAAGACTATCAATCGTCCCCACATCTTTCCAATAGCCTTTGAAACGATAAGCAAAGACATTTTCACCAGAATCAATATAAGCTGGAATGACATTACCGCCAAAATCCTCCATATCAACGCCTTTAGCATAACCTGTCACCAAGACGTCCCGGAGTCGTTTCCAGTTGAAGATATAAATCCCCATCGAAGCAAGATTAGACTTAGGTTCTGCTGGTTTTTCTTCAAACTCAATAATGCGGTCATTATCGTCCGTATTCATAATGCCGAAGCGACTTGCCTCTTCAACAGGTACTTCCATGACTGAAACCGTCAAGCTTGCATCATTTTCCTTGTGGCTCGCTAACATCGCTTCGTAATCCATCTTATAGATGTGATCCCCTGACAATACTAAAATGTACTCCGGATTTTTTTTGTCAATGTAAGCCATATTTTGATAGATGGCGTGTGCTGTTCCCTCAAAATATTTGCTCCCTTCTGTTGAAGAGTAAGGTTGCAGAATTGTTACATCACTGTTTACCCCGTTTAAGCCCCAAGGTGCACCATTTCCAATATGTTCATTGAGTACTAGAGGCTCATACTGGGTAATGACTCCGACATTTTTAACATTTGAATTCACACAGTTAGACAAGGCGAAATCGATAATTCTGTATCGCCCGCCAAACGGTACAGCCGGCTTTGCGACATCCTTTGTCAACTTACCGAGACGTGTGCCTTGCCCTCCCGCAAGTATTAGACCAAGCATTTCTATTCCCATAATAGACCTCCACTTTATATGTAGCATTAGAAATTTTTAATTAACTTAATGTAATTTTATATAATTAGGATATAAAAGTCAAATGTTTTTAATGTAAAGCTCATTTTACTGCTATTCTTACATTAAAAAATGCACACCCTTAAACAAACCCATTGTAACAGCTTGTTTCTTAACAAGAAATATTAAAATCTTCTCTACAATTTATTTTTCTTTTTTGCGTAAGAATTAAAAATTAAAATTTTTCTCATATTTCCTTAACTGTGCTCAAAATTAAGTTTACAAACATTTCGTGACGTTATGAATTACAAAATTCTGAAAATTCACAATAAAAAATTTTGATACTTTTTTCTCTAACTGCTTTCGTATCATCGTCTTCTCACATACTTTTATTATAGTATTTTATTATAAAATTTGCTAATATTAATATTAAATATCAAAAAAAGACACAGTAACGTAAATTTTCTGTGTCTTTTATTTTATTTTTTAATTAAATTAGTCAACATACCGTTGATAAACTTACTTGATTTTTCATCACTAAAATCTTTAGCCAGTTCGATAGACTCATTAATGGCAACCAAATCCGGTGTTTCAGTAAAGAGGATTTCATAGGCACCTAGACGAAGCAAGGCTTGCTCCACTGTTGTTAAGCGTGAGAAAGTCCAACCTTTTGCTAAATGCTCGGATAAAGCAGCATCAAGAACATTTTGTTTCTCTAAGATGCCGTCAACCAATTCTGAAAAATAAGCGGGTGCTTCTACGGGTTCATCTGTATCGTTATCATAATTCAAAGCAAAAGTTTTGGCTTGAACTAAGATATCTTTAGAAGCTGTGGCAAATTTTGGCTCAGTCATCGCCAAAATTTCAGAAACTTCATTTTGAACCGTCAAAGGTTTGAAAAGATCAACTGTAATCTTTTCACGAACACTTGCATGAACATCAGAGAAAACTCGGTTAAAAACCTCTAATTTTTGCTCTGCTGTCTCTGATCGGAAACTTGCACGCAAGAAATCACGGACACGAACCGCAATATTTTCTTCTTCAAGTTCAATATTGAAAAGGCGTACCAAGTTCAGGTTCATAAAGACATCTTTGTACAAATCAATAGCTTCTTGATCCGTCATACGTTTCGTATAACCACCAAAATCACGAATAAAACTCAAAGCTTTGTAAACAGCTGTTTTTTCACGGTTTGGAATATCTAAAATTTCATAAATCTTATCAATTTCTTTTAATGGTTTTGTGAAAAAGCGTGGAAAATCACGTACTGTAATACGTTCATCTTTGTAGGCAACATCAAAACGAATCGGTTTTGCCAACTCACGATTAATCTTTTCGACATTGTTCTTGAACTCTGTCAAAACCGTTTCTGACATTGCTTTTCTGATTTCGTATTCAAAAAGAGTTTGCACGGTGCGCTGACGAATGCTATGTTGCGTTAGCTTGTTAGGCATCAAAGAAACCCTCATCAAACAAATCGTCAAAGCTTGGTTTTGGTAATTTTTCAGGAACGATACCTACTACGTGGATGTTCACATCATCAATTACGATTTCTGTTGCTTGTTCAACTGCTTCTTTCACTTCTTTTTGTATATTCATGGCTACTTGTGGGACGTTGATACCGAAAGCCAAGTAAACATAGATGTTGACAACAACTTTGTCGTCTTTGCTTTCAATATAAACACCACGGCCTTCTGATTTTTTGCCGAGGCTATCTGAAAAATGCTTGTTGCGTAATGCATAAACACCATCAATTTTTGCAGTTGTGATACCGATAATTACTTCAAGAACTTCTGGTGCAATAACGATTTCACCAAGTTCTTCAGTATGAACAGTTGTATCTGCCATAGTTCTCTCCTCTATCTTTTCTTTTGTTTCTCCGTGGAGCAGGGCTTTTATAGCTCCTCACCTTGTGGGAGGACTATTCAAAACCGCTTATGCACGTTTAAGGTATTCACCTGTTTGTGTATTGATTTCGAGTTTTGTTCCTGCTTCAACAAAGTCAGGGACGTTAACAACCAAGCCTGTTTCCATTGTTGCTGGTTTACCTGAACCTGTTACTGTTGCACCTTTGATAGAAGGTTGAGTTTCAGCGACTTCAAGGACAACAGTCGTTGGCAATTGAAGCCCGATGACTTCTGTACCGTAAAATTGGATTTTTACATCTGTATTTTCAAGGACATAGAGCAATTCTTCTTTAACTTGTTCAACAGGGATTTCATATTGATCATATGTTTCGTTGTTCATGAAGAAAGCTGTATCATCCATTTGGTAAAGATATTGTGCAGCTACTGTATCAATCACAGCTTGTTCAAATTTGTCTTCTGGACGGTATGTATCGTCAAATGTAGAGCCTGAACGCACATCACGCAATTTCATACGCATGATTGTGTTACCTTTACCTGGTTTGTGGTGACTTGCTTCCATAACACGGAGGAGTTTATCTCCGTTCAAAAATGTCATTCCGGCTTTGAGGTCTTTTGCTGCTACCATAATTATATATATCTCCTAGTGAATATTCTATTTAGCGCCCAAAGAGGCAGCTTTTAACAATTCATTTTAGCATAAATTCACCTTTTTTTCAAATGTCTGTTTGTTTCTTGCAGAGAAACTTTAGAGCAAATGAAGCTCTTGAAGCAAGTGTCAAATTAAAGGATGAGAAGTTCTTTCGGAGATTGTGTCAATACCTGACAGCCCTCCTCCGTGATAAGCAAGTCGTCTTCTATCCGCACTCCACCAAAGTCAGGGATATAGATTCCTGGTTCATCCGTAACAACCATATTGGACTTGAGTGCGCCTTTCGCTTTAGCACCAAAATAAGGAATTTCGTGCACATCTAAGCCTAAGCCATGGCCGATACCATGTGTAAAGTACTCTCCATATGAGGCTGCTTCAATGACGTCGCGTGGCACTTTGTCAAAGTCAGCCAGACTCATGCCTTCTTTTGCTTCTGTGATCAAAGCTTCATTTGCTTGACGTACAGTATGATAGATCTCACGCATCTTTGGACTGGCTTCACCAACAAAGACCGTTCTTGTCATATCACTCGCATAATGATTGTAGTAACATCCAAAATCAATGGTGACAGGGTCCCCATACTCAATCATTTTATGGGTTGCTACTCCATGTGGTAAACTGCTGCGTTTTCCTGAAGCAACGATTGTTTCAAAAGAGATGCCACTTGCGCCCATTTCTCGCATTTTGAAGTCAAGAAAATTTGCGACTTCTATTTCTGTTCTGCCCGGTTCGATATATCTCAATACGGCTTCAAATGCCTTGTCAGCAATTTGACAAGCTTTCTTGATGGTAGCAATTTCATCCGCCTCTTTAATTTGACGTAACTCAGCCACAAAGTTGGTGGTAGGGACAAGCTTAGCCTTCTTTAATTTTTCCGCTAATACACGATAAAATGCAAAATCAACCGTATCTTCAAAACCAACAGTTTGAAGGTCTTCAGCAAGGGCAGCAATTTCAGATAAGGCATCACGTGTCTGGATGATTTCAAACCCCGTAATCAATTGACGTGCAATCCCAATATAGCGATCATCCGTCATAAAATAGGCATGCTCTGCTGTCATAAATACGGTTCCAGCTGTACCTGAAAAGCCGGTCAAATAGTAGATATTTTTCATGTCCGTAAGGACTAAGCCGTCTAAATTTTCTCGTGCTATTTTTTCTTTTGAATTGCTGATTCTCATTGATTTTCTCCTTTTAATTGGGATATTCTCTTCTATTATAACAAAGTCTGAACTATAATATTGAATCTTTCTTTAAATAAAAAAGAACTCCTAAAAAACAGAAGTTCTTTCCTTTATTCTGAGTCCGTCAACAAATTTTTGGCATCCGTAAGCGTCTCAATAAAACGGTCTGCTTGCTCTTGATTAATGCCGAAATAATTATCTTTAACCGCCCAAACAGTAGCTCCAGCAGCCTTACCAGCCATAATACCATAATGTGAATCTTCAATAATTAGTGTTTCCGATGGTTCTACACCAAGCTTCTCCATAGCAGCCAAATAAATAGCTGGATTAGGTTTAGACTGTTCAAACTCGTCCTGCCCTGACAAGAAAAACTCAAAATACTGGCGTAAATCATGCGTATCCAAGACTTCGGCAATCTCATGACGACGTGAGCTTGAAGCTACAGCCATTTTATATCCCTTTTCTGAGAAAGTCTTCAAGGCGTCCGTAACACCAGGTAAAAGTAGTTCCTTATAAGGGATCGGAAATTGTGCATCATAATCCAAGAAATCTTGGTGCACTTGCGTTGCACGCGCCTCCGTAAACTCCTCACGTAATACTTTTGGCCACATGTCTTTCAAAACACTGCCGACAAAATCTTTAGGTGTTAAGTGGCTGGTATCAATACCGCTTTCAAGGAAAAAGTTATCTAAAACCTTTGAGTGAAAACGTTCTGAATCAACCAAAACACCGTCCATATCAAATACAATTGCTTTAAATTTCATAGCTTTATTATAGCATAAGTAAGCGGTTATTTTTTTATATTGAGATGTAGCAAGAGGGAAAACCCCTCAGTATAATTATTGCACAATCGCCCATGCATTTTTTTCCTTATGAAAAACCATTTCTTTCATTTAGATTGAGATAAAATGTGCCTGAATTATTGAAGTAGGCTTTTTATATTTAATAATTATTTCGCCATTTATATAATCAAAACAGTTTTGTGAGTAATCTAGTTTTTTCTCTCATGAAATCGAAATGTTTATACTCATCTTTACCTTCAGCGATGATTTTATTTCTAACTTCCTTATTTGCAAAATCAAAAAGGGTCATTAGAGATTCATTCTATTCACTGTGGAAACACTGACATGTGATTCTGTGGCCAATATCGAAATAGATAGATTAGGGATTCGATTTAAATTATCTTGAATATGATTCCAACAATACGACTCTGCTTCACTTAATGTTTTCAAGCGTCACTCCTTTATCTTCAAATCTTGTATTTTCTACCATTGCAAGTCAATATTTTTCATAGTTTTCAAAAAGATACTCTAAATCATCAATTGTCTTCAAAAGCTCCTGACCAATATTGGTATCTTTAACACAGGTCCTTTCTTCTACTCGATCAACCAATCGCTTGACACTCACAATATCACTGCCGTCTTCGACAGCTGCTTTTATCGTTTTAAATGGCTCATGAGCTGCCAGCTGCATGCCATAACTGTTATAAAGTAAAGTGTATCCTGCAATTCCAGTTTCTTTTTGGTAAGGCTTAGAGAAACCGCCATCAATCACAATCAGCTTCCCCCCTGCTTTGATTGGTTCTTCACCTTTCTTTTCTTTGACCGGTGTATGTCCATTGATGATATGACCTTTTTCATCCATACCAAAATTTTTCAAAATGCGGCAAATTGTCTCAGGCTCTTCTCTTAGACGATAGTAAGGATTTTTCTTTTCCACATGTGTTGCTTTGTCTGAGATGTAATAACGCTCAAAAGTGGTCATCGCTTCTTTACCAAAAAGTGAAGAAGATTCTCCCACCCACAGATACCAGAGTAAGTCTGTAGATAAATCTTCTTGGACATCAGGATGCACCAAACTCTTTCTCACATGATCTTCGAACAGATCGAGCAATTCACGCCCAGAATAAGCTTCTCCTTCAAGCCTGAAACACTTAAAGTCACCATTTTCATGAAGGGGCAAGCAACCATGAATCAGTAAATTGCCATTGTAGGAAAGATACATTGCACCTTTTTCTAAAAGAAAATCAATATGTTTTTTGAGCTTTTGGGAAGCCTGAAAATTTTTCAGCAGTTTTTTCAGTAAAATTTCTTCTTCAGCAGTTAACTGCTCCGGTTGAATTGGATCAACCGTGGGTGCTTGAAATTCTTGCAAATCATACTGTTTGCCTTTGAGTGAGATACGGTTTTCATCATAATTAATAAAATGCAAAACATCCCGCTCTTCCAGATGAAAATCCGGGCGCCGTGCAATTAATTGACTTTCTAACTTGAACTGCAAGATTGCTGTCGCTTGTTGAAGTTTATTCAGCAAGTCACACTCCTCCCGCGACAGATATTCTCCTTCCGTCAAACGAGGGGCAAAGGCTGGGCTGGGCTCATAATACCGCTCCGCATATTCAATCAACGGACGTAAATTAATCCCATAGGAATCTTCAAGAATATCCAAGTTACCATAACGGGAGCTAATACGAATAACGTTCATCATCGCAAGCGGTGAACCTGCCAAAGTGGCCATCCAGATAATATCATGATTGCCCCACTGAACGTCCACTGAAGGCATACTTATTAAACGATCGATAATTTTATCAGGATAAGGGCCCCGATCATAAATGTCCCCTACCACATGTAAATGATCAACGGTCAAACGTCTCACACTATCCGCAAGGGCAGTAATCAAGTTTGGAAGCTCACCTAGATGTTGAAGTTTTTCAATGATCGAATCAAAATAAGCACGTTTTTCAGAACTTGATTCAACTTCATGTTTTAATTCCTCAAGAATATAGCGGAATTTTTCTGGAAAAGCTTTACGCACTTTCGACCGTGTATATTTTTTTCCTGCAAAACGCGCGACTTTCAATAAGGAGATCAAGTTCTCACGGCAATAATAAGCAAATGCCTCTTGCGAAAGCTGACTTTCTTTAGAAGCCAACTTTTCTTCTGGATAATAAATCAAAGTTGCCAGCTCTGAAATTTCGGTTGGATCTAAGTCAGGAAAGCATTCGCGGAGCTTTTCTTTAATTGAACCTGAGCCGTTACGCAAGACATGATTAAAAGCATCGTATTCCCCATGTATGTCACTCACAAAATGCTCTGTACCTTTAGGAAGTTCACAAATTGCGCTGAGATTTATGATTTCAGTTAAGACTGCTTCTTTGGATACAAACTGTTCTTTCAGCAGCTTATAGTACTTTTCATCCATGTTCTGTTATCTCCTCTTAATTCTTGCTTCTTGATAAAAGCAACATGCCTACATTATAGTATTTTTAACATTCATAGTAAAGCGCTTTCTTCTAAATATGTTTTTCCCGTACAAAAAAGAACAAAGTTTAATCTTTGCTCTTTTATAAATCAAACCATTATAATTTTTGTTTTAAATACTGTCCGGTGTAAGATTGCTCAACCTCAGCCACTTCTTCTGGCGTACCTGTAGCTAAGATTGTTCCGCCGCCAGCTCCCCCTTCTGGTCCGAGATCAATAATGTAGTCAGCGGTTTTAATCACATCAAGATTATGTTCAATAACAACGATGGTATTGCCTTGATCCACAAGACGATCCAAAACTTTAATCAATGTGGCGATATCTTCACTGTGCAAGCCAGTTGTGGGTTCATCCAAGATATAAAAGCTCTTGCCTGTACTGCGTTTTTGCAATTCGGAAGCAAGCTTCATCCGTTGTGCTTCACCACCAGATAAGGTGGTAGCTGGTTGTCCCAAAGTAACATAGCCTAATCCGACATCAACAATGGTTTGCAATTTTCTCTCAATTTTTGGAATATGACGGAAGAATTCCAAAGCATCCGACACGCGCATGTCGAGAATTTCTGAAATATTCTTCCCTTTATAATGAACTTCCAAGGTCTCTGAGTTATAGCGTTTGCCATGACAGATTTCACAAGGGACATACACATCTGGGAGAAAATGCATTTCAATCTTGATAATACCATCACCCGAACAAGCTTCACAACGTCCGCCTTTGACGTTAAATGAAAAACGTCCTTTTTTATAGCCACGTATTTTGGCTTCATTCGTTTCTGCAAAAAGTCCACGGATATCATCAAAAACAGAGGTATAAGTTGCTGGATTTGAACGTGGTGTACGTCCAATCGGCGATTGGTCAATATCAATCAGACGTTCAATTTCTTCATAACCGGTCACTTTTTTATGCTTCCCTGGTTTTTCTGAATTATGATTGAGCTTTTGCGCCAAGGTTTTCTTCAAAATTGAATTAACCAAGGTTGATTTACCTGACCCAGAAACACCGGTTACAGCCGTCATAATCCCTAAAGGAAATTGGGAATCGATATTTTGTAAGTTGTTTTCGGAAGCCCCAGTGACCTTCACCATGCGTTTTTTATCGATTTTACGGCGTTTTTCCGGTACAGGGATGGAACGTTTCCCTGATAAATATTGTCCTGTCAAGGATTTTTTATTTTTCGCTACTTGTTTTGGCGTACCAGCAGCAATAATTTCTCCCCCTAAATCTCCAGCTCCTGGTCCGACATCAATCAGCCAATCTGCTGCTTTCATCGTATCTTCATCGTGCTCAACCACGATAAGTGTGTTGCCTAAGTCACGCATTTTTTGGAGGGATTCAATCAAGCGGTCATTGTCTCTTTGATGCAGACCAATTGATGGCTCATCAAGGATATAAAGGACGCCTGAAAGGTTCGAACCAATCTGTGTTGCTAAACGAATACGTTGCGATTCTCCACCTGATAAGGTCCCTGAAGCCCGTGAAAGTGTCAGATAGTCAAGACCCACATTTTTTAAGAAAGATAAGCGATCTTTGATTTCCTTTACAATAGGTTGGGCAATCATTTCATCGTTTTCAGATAAAGTAAGAGCAGCTAAAAACTCTAACTCGTCACCAATAGCTAAATTAGAAAGTTCCCCGATATGTTTTCCATCCACCTTAACCGAAAGGGCTTGATCGTTCAAACGATAGCCGTGACAAGTCGTACATGTTAACTCCGTCATGTAACCACGAAGGTATTCACGTGTATAGTCACTTGAGGTTTCGCGGAAACGACGGTTGATATTATTGATTATCCCAGGGAAAACCATATCTTTATTAGACACATTCCCAAAGTCACCGACATAGTAAAAATGGAATTTACGCTCACCAGAGCCGTGAAGAATAATATCTTTATGTTCTTCTGGTAAATCAGCCCACGGTGTATCCATATCAATTCCAAAATCACGGCTGGCACATTCCAACATGGTAGGGTAGTAATTTGAAGAGATAGGATTCCATGCCGCAACAGCACCCTCGCGTAAGGTCTTACTGTCGTCAGGAATAACCAAGTCAGGATCGACTTCATTTTTCATTCCTAGACCATCACAGTCTGGACAAGAACCAAAAGGCGCATTAAATGAAAAGAGACGTGGCTCTAGCTCAGGAACAGTAAAACCACAGACAGGACAGGCATAGAACTCACTGAAAAGAAGTTCCTCCCCATCCATCTTGTCCACAATAACATAGCCTTCAGCAATACGTAGTGCTGCTTCAACAGAGTCAAACAAACGTGAACGAATACCTTCTTTTACAACGATACGGTCAATAACGACTTCGATATTGTGCTTTTTATTTTTATCAAGCTCTGGTGCTTCTGTCACATCGTAAACTTCACCATCTGCGCGGACACGCACATATCCTTCTTTTTGCACACGCTCAAAAACTTTAACGTGTTGTCCTTTTTTACCACGCACAATGGGTGCCAAAATCTGCAGGCGTGTTTTTTCAGGCAGTTCAAGGATTTGGTCCACAATTTCTTCAACCGATTGTGCTGAAATTTGACCGTGTCCATTGATACAGAAAGGTTTTCCGACACGCGCAAAAAGCAACCGGAGATAATCATTAATCTCCGTCACTGTTCCGACAGTAGAGCGGGGATTTTTACTGGTTGTTTTCTGGTCAATGGAGATGGCTGGCGACAATCCGTCAATGCTGTCCACATCTGGTTTATCCATATTGCCTAAAAATTGACGGGCATAAGCAGATAATGATTCGACATAGCGACGTTGTCCTTCAGCATATAAAGTCTCAAAAGCCAGAGAAGACTTCCCTGAACCTGATACACCTGTAACAACAACCAACTTATCACGCGGAATAGTAACATCTATATTTTTTAAATTGTGCTCTCGAGCACCATGTATAACAATTTTATCTTGGGGCATTTATTCTTCCCTTCTCACTTCTATCCCAGATTTACTGAGACTGAATTTCTTATTTTCGATAAAGATACTTCAATTATACTACATTTTAAGGTACAATAGCCTTATCATGAAATCTTATTTTGTCTATGTTTTACGTTGTGCTGACGATACGCTTTATTGTGGCTATACAGACGATGTTACAAAACGACTGGAAACCCATAATTCTGGTAAAGGTGCCAAATATACTAAAGCACGACGTCCCCTTCAACTTCTGACTTCTGTTGAATTTTCAGACAAGAAACGCGCCTTAAAATGCGAATGGTGGTTTAAACATAAACTCAACCGCTCACAAAAATTAAAATTAATTAAAGAAAAAACAATTAAAGAAACCTTTGAGAAAGAACTTCTAGCTAAAGAAAAGGGATAAAAGCTCCCTCTTTTCAGTTTAATTATAAAAAGCAAACTTAAGTTTGCTTTTTTATATTTTTTCTAGTTTAACAGCTGTACCATAGGCAGCTACTGAATCCACATTGCCAAATGTTGAAGAGTCAAAACGCATCGCGAGAATTGCATTGGCACCTTTATCTCGTGCCTCTTCAGCAAGACGTTCAATAGCACTCTCACGCGTTTCATGCTGGAGTTTCGTATAACCGGCAATTTCACCTCCAACAATCGTTTTTAATTGTTGTCCGGTACTTGAGAATACGTTACGCGAACGGGTAGTTAAACCAAAAACTTCGCCATAGACTTCAACCACACGATAGCCTGGTGCATCATTTGTAGTTAAAATTAAGATATCTTTCATTTCTTTGCTCCTTTATAAGTTACATTTTGTCCAAGATTTCATGGATAATTTCATGCGAATCCAGAACATTTGTTTGCTTCATTTGTTTCATGAGTTCCGCTCTGTTATGGCCATCAAAATTAGCTACTGCTTCAACCATACCAAAAACCAAACTTTCAAAACCACGATTATATGTGGCAGTTTGCCAGCCGTTAATTCCTATTTTTTGCTTGTCTAGTCCCGTAAGAATTTCTAACTCCGTCAGTTCTGATAAACGATAGGTTCCACTGCTTGCTTCAACCGTAAATTCCTCAGAAAAAGCGCCTGAGACCAAGTTCATGCTGGCAACACCCATACAAGATTGTGTTCTCAGTGTGACCATCACACGTGAAAGTTTTTTGTCCGGTGTCATCGCTAATTGATAACTGTAACGTTCAATCTCATCATCCAACAAGTAAATCAACGTATCCAAAGGATGAATGAAAATATCATACAAACTAAATTGCACTTCGTCGGCATTGTTCGCTAAGTTTTTACTTACTTTGATAAAGTTTTTTTGATGGACCTCTTTTAGTTTGTCTGTCAGTGGGGCAAAACGGCGATTAAAACCGATAACAAAGAGGACATTATTTTCCTCAGCCAAGCGATAAAGTTCTTGGACCTCCTCAAAGTTTTCGGAAATCGGCTTATCCATCATGACATGTGTCCCTGCACTCAAATAACGTTTTGCAAGTTCAAAATGTTGGGCCGTTGCTGCATGAATGACGACCATATCGCAAGTTTCCAACGCGCTTAAATCCGTTGTCGCATATTCAAACTTGTATTTTTTTCGAATCTCTTCAGCTTTTTCCCAGGTTCTCGAATGCAAAATGAAGCGATGTTCGGCCTGCATTTTCGCATAAACGGGCAGATAGGCCTTACCTGCGATATTTGATGTTGCACCAATTATTCCAATAATCATATAATCTCTCTAACTGTCTTTTGAATAAATTACGATGAGCTTGCCTTGAGCAATTTTTAACTCCATCGTCTCACTAATAAAAGCATTACTTGCATAGATGTCTGCAAAGTTATCCTCAGCTTTCAGTGGGTATTTTGCGTTTTTAATCTCTAAACTTCTGTTTGTGCCAACCTGAACAATTCCCAAATACGGATAGCCTTCAATCTTGCGAATCGTATGCTGCCCTTGAGTCAAATATGTTACAAAATTTTGATTGTCCTTCAAAGAAATCCTTTCCGGACAGGCAAAATACAGGGGCAGATACACATTGGTCAAATGATGGTCAAGCCTTCCACCAAGGGCGCCAATAATCATAATTTCCGCATCTGGAAAACGAGAAAGTACCTGATCTAAACCAGCTTCTAAATCCGTCTGATCCTTCTCTGCCGGAAGTTTAACAAGTTCATGAGCAGCTTCTGATAGTTTATCGAATTCTTCCTTACTTACAGAGTCAAAATCACCAACCGCTAAGTTCAAGTCTTGATGTTCCTCAAGTAAAAATAAAGCGCCACGGTCAATGCCAACATAATAATCATAGCTTTCTTCAGGTAGACTGGCCGGCCGGCCGGCGTGGATAAGTACTCTCATCGTTCATCCCCGCTGCCTGCTATTTTACCTCTGAGCTGACGACTTTCTAGTTTATTTAAGTTGGCTTGAGCGACGTGTTCCAAATCAAGTCCCAGATACCGCGCACAGGTTGCCACATGCCATAAGACATCGCCTAATTCTTTCCCCAAAGCTTTTTTATCTTCCTCATGAATGATTCCATCCTGATCACGGATGATTTTTTTTATCTTATCCGCAACTTCTCCTGATTCACCCGCTAAACCGAGTACCTTATCTAAAAAAGCAAAATTTACCTGCTCAATGTCCGCTAAAGGACCATTGACATCAAATTTTATTATTTCCTTTTGATAATCCTTAAGTTCCATAGATAAGGTTCCTCCTTTAAATCTCTCTCTTATTATATCAAAAACTACCCTGAAAAAGGATGTTTCATCCCTTAGTTTTATGCAAAAAAAGTCCTCAAGTAACTGAGAACTTTTATTTAAGCTTTAAGGGCGAATACGTCCAAGCATACGTGGGAAAGGAATAGCTTCACGGATGTGTTGGTTACCTGTAATGAAGGTTACCGCACGTTCCAAGCCAAGTCCAAAACCAGAATGTGGCACGGAACCGAATTTACGTAAGTCGAGGTACCAGCTGTATTCTTCTTCTGAGAGACCAAATTCTTTTACTTTTTCAACCAAGTAATCGTAATCTGTCGCACGTTCTGACCCCCCAATGATTTCGCCATAACCTTCTGGCGCGATAAGATCGGCACAAATCACAACATCTTCACGTGTTGGATGTGGTTTCATGTAGAAAGCTTTGATTGCTTTAGGGTAGTTGATGATAAATGTTGGCACACCATAGTAGTTAGAAACAAATGTTTCATGAGGTGAACCAAAGTCATCGCCCCACTCGATATGATCGTAATCGTTATTTGCTTCTTCTTTTTGAAGAAGTTCAATCGCATCATCGTAAGTGACACGTTTGAATGGTTCATTGACATATTTTTCCAATAAATCAATGTCTCGTTCCAAACTTTCTAAAGCATAACGTTGGTTTTCCAAGACTGATTTAATCAAATGTTTAACATATGCTTCTTGAATATCCAAAGATTCTTCGTGTGTTGTGAAAGCCATTTCTGGTTCAATCATCCAGAATTCAGTCAAATGACGGCGTGTTTTTGATTTTTCAGCACGGAAAGTTGGACCAAAGGTAAAGACTTTACCAAATGCCATCGCACCCGCTTCAGCATAGAGCTGACCAGTTTGTGACAAGTAAGCAGGTTGTCCAAAGTAATCTGTCTCAAAAAGTTCTGTTGTTCCCTCAGGCGCTGAACCTGTCAAGATTGGGCTATCAATTTTAACAAAGCCGTTGGCATTATAAAACTCATAGGTTGCACGGATAATTTCGTTACGCACAAGCATGATTGCATGTTGCTTGCGGCTACGTAACCATAAGTGGCGGTTATCCATCAAGAAGTCTGTACCATGTTCTTTTGGTGTGATAGGATAATCCACAGATCCCCCAACAACTTCAAGATCTGTAACATCAAGCTCGTAGCCAAATTTTGAGCGTGAATCTTCTTTCACAACACCTGTTACGATTACTGATGTTTCTTGCGCCAAGTGTTTGATTTCGGTGAATTTTTCTAAGCCAGCTTCTTCACCAAATTTTTCAATCATGTTCGGTTTGAAAACGACAGCTTGAAAATAAGCTGTACCATCACGAAGTTGGAGAAATTGCAATTTTCCTTTTCCTGATTTGTCTGCAACCCAAGCGCCGATTTTGATTTCTTCTCCGACGTGGTCTTTCACATCGATGATTGATACTAAGTCTTTCATAAATAATTCCTTCTCTTTTTATTAATATAAATCTTTGTCTGCAAATTTCTCTAACCAGATTTCCCTCAAAGTTTTCAAATCTTCTTTAAAAGCTTTAGGTGTTTGTAATTCGTCTTTCTTAAGCTCTTCCAAGACCAGAAGTTCAAAGTCATCCGATTTCCAATCCTTGTCAATGGCTAGTGGAACACCAATCCCTGTTTTTCGTGAAAATTCAAAGCGATTTTTCAAACCAGGTAAATCTGGTGCTATATCAAGATAAAACTTGTTTTTTGAAATATTTTTATAAGCAACAACAGCGCCTAGCTTTTCTTGGAGCTTGTAAGCTGATTTTGCTTCTTTTTTATCTATCATGCGCCACTTCCATCCAGTTCTTAAGACGTTTTACAGCTTCTGTTAAACTCTCAAGGTCAGTGGCATAACTCAATCTTACGTGTACAGGTGAACCAAATCCTTCTCCCGTTACAAGCGCCACTCCGGTTTCTTCAAGAATCGCTGTCGCAAAATCCGTAACATTATCATATCCTTTGAGCGCCATGGCTTTCTCAACTTTAGGGAAGAGATAGAATGCACCATTAGGTTTGATGGCCTCAAAGCCAGGAATTTGATTAATCATCGGATGAATCAAATTTAAACGGGCTTCAAAAGCTGTACGCATTTTTTCGACTGCCGTCTCATCAGAATTAAAAGCTTCAATGGCTGCATATTGAGCAACTGTACTTGGATTTGAGGTTGTTTGACCTGCAATCTTGGTCATTGCTGCAATAATTTCGCTATCACCAACTGCAAGTCCAATGCGCCAACCGGTCATCGCAAAGGTCTTCGATACACCATTGATAACAATCATATGTTGACGAATCGCTTCGGATAAGGATGAAAGAGCTGTAAATACGCTCTTATTATAAACCAGTCGGTGGTAAATATCGTCTGCTAAGATTAACAGATCATTAGCTACAGCCCAATTTCCCAAAGCCAATAATTCTTCTTTTGAATAAATCATTCCTGTGGGATTGGATGGACTATTCAGCAAAAGTACCTTTGTCTTTTCAGTTTTCACTGCCTCGAGTTGTTCGACTGTGATTTTAAAGTCATTTTCTTGCAAAGTCGAAACAACGACAGGATGACCTCCCGACATTTTGACTTGGTCCACATAACTCACCCAATAAGGGGCTGGAATGATAACCTCATCTCCTTTATCTAAAACACTTTGAAAGAAGGCATAAAGCGCAAATTTAGCACCAGTGGTAACCAAAATTTCCTTATCTTCAATGGTGTAACCATAATACTTTTCCCAATAATTGCGCACAGCACTTTTCAACTCAGGCAAACCAGAAGCCTGCGTATAGAAGCTTGCTTTGCCTGAATGGATAGAATCAATGGCTGCTTCCCCGATGAGTTCTGGAGTAGAAAAATCTGGCTGTCCCAAAGTTAAATCAATAATGTTTTTTCCTTGGCTTGCGAGATCTTTGGCGCGCTTTGCAGCAGCGAGAGTCACAGACTCTTCGATGTTTGAAACAAAATCAGATAATTTTTTCATAAATTACATCAGCTCCTTACCCGTCTTGAAATCATAAAGTTTAAAACCTTCACGACTATTTACCTGCCATACGGGCTGATTTTTATACAGGGCCAAGACGATAGATGTCGTATTATCTGCTTGAAGCGTTTCGGGCTTAACACCTGTTGCCATATCAATAACTGTTAAATTTCCCCCTTTTTCAGGAATTAAAACTCCTATCTCCTTGCCTTTTTCAGTTTTGCCAAGTAAAGAATAATCTGTGCTATCTGTAGTTGCAATGTCAAAAGCTGTTGGAGTTTTCAGCTCAGTTTTATCCTTTGCTATAGCAATTGCAGCGCTTCTTGCTGTATTGTAAGGGCTGACTGCTCTCCAGATAAAGAGGCTTATCGCAATAAAACCTGCCAGAATTACCGTTAAAATACCGATAATAATCTGTGTGTGCAGAGTCATTCGTCTTCTTCTCATAGCCTGCCTTTCTGTCCTTTAGATAATCTATTTAATTATAGCAAAAAAGCAACAAAATTGCTTCTCTACAAAGGTCTTCTGCCGGAAAAAGTCAAATCTATAATTTTCCCCAGTCTCATCACTGAAGAATTTTGGTGCGTTTCCTTAACTTCTTCTTTGACTCATCTGTCTCGCGTACCATTTTACATCAGGAATTCAAGAATTTTTTCCACTACTTCGCGAGTTTCAAGTGTTTTAAGGGGCGCAGTTTGCGCAAGATTTTTGCGCATTCTTTTCGCATAAGATTTGCCTGCTAAACGATTGTCAAGAATCACCACTTTGGAATACTGATTATGCCGTCGATTGACGCGTCCCAGAGCTTGTTGCAACTTCAACGTTGCCATAGGGACATTGAAATCGTAAAAAGGATTATTAAAGCGTTTTGCATACTTTTTCGTTAAAACATCATCTGGCGTAGCAAAGGGCAAACGAGGAATCATCAGCACAAGATGATCTTGCTTCTCAAAATCCACACCCTCCCAGAAGGAAGCTAAACCCAGAAGAATCTGTCCTTCCCCTTTATCAAATTTTTTCTTGATTTGGGCGGCGGTCCCATTAATATCTTGAGCCAATACATCCCAACCTTCAGCGGACAGTTGTTCTGCTACAAAAGTTAAAGACACTTTTGCCGTAAAGAGAACAACAACTTGGCAGCCTAGCTCAGCAACCTCGGAAACCTTATCCGCAACATAATGCGCGTAAGCCATAACACCCGTATTTTTGATATGGGGGCCATCAGACAGGATAAATATTTCTTGATTATCGGCGGGGTGGCTCTCAAATTTGAAGAAACGATAGTCCTTAAATCCCAAAAGTTCTGGGAAGATGGGCTTGTCTTCCGTCAGAGATAAGGTCGCTCCCAACATATATATTTTAGTGCCTGAAGGCACCAGTTTTTCAAAATTATAAAAATCCGTACTTGAAGCGTGAACCATATCTCCATCGCGCCAAATAAAGTTCTGCTCAGGATGTTCAAAAATTTCAGCCAGTTCTTTTAAACCAAGCTCTCTCGCGTCAAGGGCGATTTTCTCACTGTCCAACTTTTTATTTTTGAGCTGGAATGTCAAACTTTCTACAAGACGTTTGTTTAAATGTGAATTTTCCGTGTCTACGGTTTCCAATTGTTCCGATATTTTAACTGATTTCTGATTGGCTCTCTCCAGTGTCGTAAAGAGTTGCTGTGCTTCATCCACAACCAAAACGCGTTCTTGCAAGAAAGTCTCAGGATAATCTGCAAGACGTTCAATCAGGTAAGCATGATTGACGACTTTAACCTGCGAAATTTCAGCCCTGCGCTGCGCTTTCAGCCAGAAGTCCTGTTCATAATGCAGTTGTTTGTTGTTAACATAGCCATCATGCGCAATCTGAGCGAAGTACTCCTCGTTGGTCATGACCTTGGAGAGTTCGTCTAGCTCCCCTGTAAGTGTTTCCGTCAACCATACCAAAATTTTCATCTTGAAAATTTCGAAATTTTTTCCTTCTGTATTTGCCAGCAAAAGCCGCGAAAATTTTTCCAAGGAAATATAATTCTTCGTCCCTAAAAGCTTAGAGAAATTCACACCAAATTTTTCTTTAAGGATTGGTGCTACACCATGAATCATCTGATTTTGTAGAACTTTTGTCGGCGTTGATACAACAATTTCACGTCCTTCTGCAAGCAAAGGTAAGAGGTAAGCATATGTCTTACCAATGCCCGTAGGTGCTTCAATAAAAGAAGGACGACTTTGTGTAAGTTCTTCTTTTATTTTTTCAGCGATCTTTTCTTGATTTTTTCGGACTTTAAGACCTAAACGAGAGATATTTTTAGCAAAAGAATTGGCAAGGGGGTGTCTGTTTTCTTTAACTTTTTCTCTACGCGTAGCAATATTGTGTACCACATAAAGCTGCTCAACTTTGAGTGACGTATAAGGCAGTTGCTCTTTTAAGAATTCTTTCGTTTCATAGAGTAAGCTGTCAGAATGGCGAATAATCTCCTCTAACACAGCACGTGGAAGTTCCCGAATCTTGTCTTGCATTTTAAGCAACAACTCCGCTGTAGCCAAAGCATCGGATAAGGCCGCATGAGGCTGATCGTGTCGTAAGTCCAGTCGCTCACTCAGAGCTTCCATCCCATATTTTTCAAAGGTAGGAAAAACAACTCGCGCCAGCTCAACTGTATCTACACGCGGTAATTCCAAATCCAAGCCTAAAGGAAAAAGACTTTTCATTAATAAGGAGTAATCAAAGCGCGCATTGTGTGCCACAAAAATGGTGCCTTCCAATTTTTGGCGCACTTCTTCTGCAACTTCCGAAAAGTCTGGCGCTTTTGACAAGCGACGATCAGACAAACCTGTAAGGCTCGCAATTCTCGGCAAAAGTGACTCATGTGGATTGACATCTGTCGTATAAGTGTCTACCACTTCTCCACCCTCGACTAGCGCAATACCAATTTGGATAATTTTATTCTGCGAGCTGTGCGCATCGGTGGCTTCTAAATCCACCACAGCATATCGAGTCATTTTTTTACCTTTCAACTTCTATTTATTTTTATAAGGCTTTGCTTTGCTCGGCCATTTAAAAATAGATCTTTATAATTATATCAAATTAGACGCAATGAGACAGCACACAGGTGTTCTTCTCCACATACAGCAACTTTTCCAACCATTTGTTTCATCAAAAAGATGATTTTAAGGTAAGAAGGTTGTAAAAAACTCAAAAAATACACTGGCACATGCCTTTGCCTTGACCCTCTTCTGTTCCGTTAAGCCCCTCCTGCGCTAAATCCAGACCCCAAAAATAGTTTTTCTTTTACAAATGCTTCAAATTAGAGTAAAATTAGAGTATAGTAAAAAAAAGAAAAGGAGTCCCACTATGCTCGATAATTACAAAAAAATCCTCGTTGGTCTTGACGGTTCTGTAGAATCAACAAAGGCCTTTGATAAAGCTGTTGCCACTGCTCTTCGTAACGATGCCGAATTAGTCATCGCTAATGTCATTGACTTGCGTGCATTTCAGTCTATCTCTGCTTATGATTCTGTCGTAGCTGATGATACACATAAAGGTGCCGAAAACCTCATTAATGACTTTGCAACTGAAGCGAAAAACGCTGGTGTAAAAACAGTAACTACTCGTGTCGAATTCGGCTCACCAAAAGTTATGTTGGGACAAACACTTCCAAAAGAAGAAAACATTGATCTTATCGTGCTTGGTGCAACTGGTTTGAGCTACATTGAACGTATCTTTATTGGTTCTGTTGCAGACTATATCATTAAAAATGCGCCATGTGATACTCTTGTCGTCCGTAAATAATTGTTATATTTCGTCCTCTCATTGAGAGGTTTTTTTATTAAGAAAAAGCACCGCAGTTTTTGCGGTGCCTTTATTTTTCAATCTTTGTACGAAGTTTTTCAAGGATTAATTTGTTTATCCCCTTAGGATTTTGAGCCTTCAGCATAGCGTATGCATAGCTGAAACTAAAAGGTTTGGGCGCATAAGCGATATAACGCGCTTGCCAATCACTTGGGTTCCATTTTTTCTTGGCTTGATAAAGCCCCTTGAAGCCATATACACCATTCATATTTTCATAAATAAACTGGAAGAGCTGTGTTGTCACTTTGCTGCTATCCTCGTCATCTTGGATATTTGCCAAAGGGCAGAGACCGAGATTACCCCAAGTCACTCCCTCTTCGCGCATTGTTTCAAAGGCTTGGAGAAGACACACTTCCATAGAGCCATTAGGCACTTGCACGCGGCGACGCGTCACATCAGCCATATAACCACTTTCCTCGCCTTCAGCATACGGAACAAAAATTACAAAAGCCAACATTTTTCCGGATTCATCACGACTGTAAAAGTAACGTCGCCCAAGAGGATTTTCTAAAGCCAAGCCTCCCAGCATAAAGCCGAGTTCAGGGCCTTTAGAGCCAAACCATTCGTCTGAGATTTCTTGAAGTTCATTTTCAATTTTTATATCTCGTTTTTCATTTGGCTTGTATTCTTCAACAGTAATACCTAAACGGCGCGCATGATTGATATTGGCTCGAACCTTTGCTGTTTTCTTGCCCTTAAGGCTAAAGTCCTCTAAGCGCAAACAAGCATCTTCACCAATCTTAATCATCGAAAAACCATAAGATTCATAAGCAGGGCGCATCATTTCTGTAATGTCCATAAACAAGATTTTCCATCCATTACGCCTAGAAAAGTGAACCAGTTCTCCCATAAAACGAGCAGCATCTTTAGGGTCACAAACGATATCCCCACAACCAACGAGAACATTGTTTACAACGGTATAGGCAAGCATCCCTTCCACAGTAACACTGAAAAAATAAGATTTTTGACCATCAATGGTCATATAAGCCATCGGATTTTGACCATATTTTTCAACAAGTGCGATGGCTTTCTCTTTTTCACGACCACTTAAGATCGGGTAATAAACCAATGGTTTCAAGATATAATACAGTGCTAACATCACACAAATCCAAGTAATGATAATTAGCCCAACCATATAAAAGCCATGTACATGAGAATTGAAATGCGCTTGCCGGATATCCATTGTAAAAAGAAAATGCAAGGATTGCTTAAAGATAGAATAGACATCTGGATTTCCTAAATAATCGCGCTTCAAAAAGCTTAAACTCAATAAGGTATTAAAGAAAGCCAAGACAAGTGGAATGAAACCGAGAAACACTGCCTTTTTTGCATAATTACGGTCCATTGTTCGACTAAAATCACGATAAGTCAATCCGAGAATAACCAGAATGATGAGTGAAAGAAGTGAGCCAATACTGAAAAACCTCTGAGTAGAAATAAAGTTCAACCGTAAAATGACAAATTGAACGACAATAGTAATAATCCAAGCTGACCTTACCCGTCGGTAGAGATTGAGAGAGACCAAAAGCCCCAAAAGTCCTAATGCAAAACCTAAAATATAATGCGGCATGAAACTATAGGAAGGAAAATACTCTCTCAAAACAGGTGATCGATGCAAATAGAAAGCTAAAATTGCTCCAATATCAATCACTACGGACAAGAAGATTGCTAAATTTTGTGCAAAAATACGTAATCTATACATGAATAACTGTTCCTTTATGATAACTTGCGATGGTTAAACAATCACAGCATGTCTTTTTTGCGTAACGCCCAAACGACAATGCCACAAAATATAAGCGTTAACCCTAATATGGCCCACATAACCCAACTGATTTCCTGGCCAGGTATGGGGACATTCATCCCATAAAAACCGACAACAACACCTGGAATACCCAAGACAAAGGTTGCGGATGTCATGATTTTCATGACAATATTCAAATTGTTAGACACAATATTTGAGAACAAGTCGCGCAGGTTTTGGAGCAGTTTCAGTTGAATACGTGTTTCCGTGTAGGCCTGATCCGTTTCAATATAAATATCATAAATCTTATCAGCAAAACCATCTTCATCTTCTTCACGCAGATAATCAATAAATTTCTTCAATACTTCGAGATTATTATTCAAAGCATCTTCAAAATAAATAAGGCTGGCTTGAATACCAATCATATCAACAATTTGATCATTTTTTGTTGAGTTCTTGATTCCTACCTCAAGGCGACGACGCCGGAGACGAAATTCTCGTAAATAATCATGGAAGTCATGTGTCATTTGATACATAACCTGATAAATAATTTCATGCTTATAGCGTGTAGAGCTGTATTCTCTACCGAATATATGTTCTCCCTTAATATCATGATTTAAAGCTAAAATGACAGCTTCATTTTTTGTCCAAATCAAAGAGTAAGGAAATGTGCCTACCTCGCCATAACTTGATGAGGCAGGATATTGTAAAAGTATAAGATTATTATCGATATCGTCCGTTTCAAAACGGGCGTTTTCATAATCATCGAGAATGCCACTAAGGTAGTCAAAGGGCAGTTGAAAGTACTCCGAGACACTACCAATTTCTTCACGTGTCGGATTAAGTACGTATGTAAAATTCCTCATCTCTGCCGTAGAGACTAGCCGATGTTCAGCTGACAATTCATAGTTTTTAATCATAGTTATATTTTAACAGAAAATCTCTTAAATAAACGTCTCAAACGCTGTTTTCTCCCATGATTTCTACCTTACTTTTTTGAAAGCATTTTCCAAGCCAATCAAGCGGTGGAAAATATGATTTATGCTACAATGAGCTTAAAGTCAAGAATGTTTTGACATAAAATTTATTTTTAAGGAGGATTTCATATGTCGACAATGGTTTTCGTCAACTTTCCTGTCTCAGATATTCAGGTTTCCACAGCCTTTTATGAAAAGCTTGGTTTCAAAAAGAATCCTGATTTTTCAGACGACTTGGTGAGCTGTATGGTCTGGGATGAAAATTTCTATATCATGTTACTTTCGCATGAGCGTTATCAAACATTTATTGGTGATAAAACAATCGCTGATACACACAAAGTGAGTGGTGCTCTTGCTGCCTTTACTCTTCCAAGTGCAGATGCTGTCAAAGCATTCGGTAAACTTGCCAGTCAACATGGCGGACAATCCCTTCATTTAGAAAATGGCATTCCTGAGGACGTTATGTATGGTCTTGAAGTTCAAGATCCAGATGGCAACTGCTTAGAGCCTGTATGGATGGCTATGTGAGTCAATCCTTTTCCTACAAAAAAGCCAGGACATAAGTCCTGGCTTTTTTAATTCAAACGGCTCAAGAAATCATCCATCCCTTTAAAGAAAACTACTTTATTATCGTTTCGAATGCTGCCTCGCTCGTTTGCTTGCACATCATTTGCCCAAAAGTAAAGAGAACTTTCCTTGCCTGAGTCATCTACTGGATTAGGCAGTTTTGTAGAAGCTTCGCTGATGCACTATTTTTCAAATAAGACCTTGCTATACTGTGCCCCCTCAAGCATATCATATTGAATCAGCTCATAATCTTCTACCATTTCTTGATGTATACTTGTTTCCTTATCTGTTTTTTCAAGTTGATCAACCAACTGATAGAATACAGGAACCTTCGTATTTCCTTCTTTCATAGCTAATACAGATAACCCCTCTGGTGTAACTGATTTAGGAATGTTCTCACTTTTCCGATGATGATTTTTCCATACAAAATAAGGTGTTGAATGGTCATTAATGAGTTCATTTTTATCATCTTTTACAGGATACTTCATATAAACGGAATTATCAAGAGCAGGGTAGTGGTCGCCATACATAATAACAGTCACATTCCTGTCCATTGCTTCCAATGACTGAATAAATGTCCCGAGTGCCTCATCTGTTTTCTTCACTCCCCTCGCATATAAAGCTAACTGTTTCTGTTCTGCATTCAAATTATTACCAGAAATTAAGACATCCTTATTTTCTAGTTTTCCTTTTAAATCTTCTGTATAAGGGTAATGGTTTTGCATACTCAATCCGTGAACAAGAAGGTTCTTTTCAGTAGAAGAACTCACTTCATTTAGTATCTCTTCGAATAAAGTGTAGTCGCTTAAATACCCTTCAGCATAATAGACAGCTGAACGCGTATCCTCCATTTTCAAGAGGTCTTCTCTGCCAGTAAACTTAGAAAATCCTAAGTTGGGTAGAACGTCAGCACGGTGATAACCCGTTTTCATGTGCGTATGTATGGCGATATTATCCTCTTTATATTGAGCGATACTCTGGTTTCTTTCTTGATTTTGATTCAAGTAATCAAAGGCATTTATTTGTTGATTAAAAAATGAATAACTAAAACCTGTTAAGACACTGAACTCAACATTTGTTGTCCCCCCACCAAACATAGTGGATTGTAAATAACCCCCTGATGCATTTTGTAGTTTTCGAAAATTAGGCATGGGATCTTCTTTCCATGATATACCAGAAAAACTTTTAGGGTCTGCTAAAGATTCACTCAGTATCGTAATAACGGTCTCGTCGTCTTTGCCAAAATTTTTCTCAGTAGAAAACTTTTTTTCATATTTTTTTACAATTTCCTCCATCTTCTCTTGAGAATATTGATTCAAAATTCCACTAGAAGACATTGCATCTACTTCTCTACTACTGATAAAATACACTACACTTCCCTGTTCTTCAAGGCTTCTGGAATGAACTGTGGTCACAAAAACTTTTCCAATCAATACTAAAATTATCACTAATCCTATGCCACCTATAAGTATCTGTCTCATCCGTGTTTGAATGGTCAATACAGAGATTTTCTTCTTGTACATAAAGTAAAACAGTAATACCACAATAACAAATGATAAGATAATATAGGGATAATTTTGTCTCAAGTACATGTTCCATACAACATCCCAAAAAAGTCCATTGTTAAAGTCAGCCCACATGACAGGTACACCTGTCGTATTCATTTTAATCGAAGATCCAATATAAATTAAAGCATTTATAATGGAGAACAGCAGTAGACCAAACTGGTATTCAAATACTCCTACTAAAACAATGGTTAAGCTTGTTAAAAGTAAAGCTGTTATCAGCATAAAAACTATGCTTTCTATTGTTATGCTATACGTCAAACCAAAGTGCATGTAACCAATGGAAAAAAATAAAATCAGAGCACCTTCATTTATTATGCGCATTCTACTTGAATGAAATAATTTATAAAAGGAAACTAAATAAATCGTCTCTAGCACTATTATAAGTATAGTTAAAAGTATAAACAAAGGTTATTCCTCTTTTGTATCAAATAATTTTTAGTAGTGACTACTTGATGAATTCTTTCTCTAAAATTTCCATAATTCTTTCTGATGAAAGTCCATCGCCATATGGATTTTGCGCTTTAGACATCTTCATATATTCACTTGTACTTTCTAAAAGGATTTTTATTTGTTTTTCAACCTGTTCTGTTTCTGTTCCAACAAGTTTCAACGTTCCTGCTTTTACGCCTTCTGGACGCTCGGTTTCATTTCGTAAAACCAAGACAGGGACACCAAGTGAAGGTGCTTCCTCCTGAATTCCTCCGGAGTCTGTTAGAATGAGAAAACTACGAGAAGCTATATTATGAAAATCATAAACTTCTAATGGCTCAATTAAATGTACATTTTCCACATCATTAAACGCTTCTTTCGCTGCATTGCGTACGACAGGGTTAAGATGGACTGGAAAGACCACTTCCACTTCATCTTGGTAATCTATTGCAATATTTTTGACAGCATTAAAGACATTTAACATGGGTTGTCCTTGATTTTCCCGACGATGCATCGTTAACAAAATTATTTTTTTGTCCGTTTTTCCGATATTTTCAAGTATCGGATGATAATAATTTGTTTTTAAAGTATATTGTAATGCATCAATTACTGTATTCCCTGTAATAAATATTTTCGATTCTTCATGGTTTTCCAAAAGAAGATTTGCTTTGCTTTTTTCAGTAGGAACAAAGTATAAATCAGAAAGTACATCTGTGATCTGTCGATTCATCTCTTCTGGAAAAGGACTATATTTATCCCAAGTTCTTAATCCTGCTTCGACATGCCCAATTGGAATTTGATGATAAAAGGCAGCTAAACTGACTGCAGCTGTCGTTGTGGTATCTCCATGCACTAAAACAATATCAGGTTTTTCTTGTGTTAATATGCTCTCCATTGCTTCTAATATTCTTGAAGTTATTTGTGATAATGACTGCTCTTTGCGCATGATATTCAAATCATAATCAGGGCGAACTTCGAAATATCCTAGCACTTGATCCAGCATTTCTCTGTGTTGAGCTGTAACAACTGTTACCGGAGTAAAAGCTGAATTATACTTCATTTTTTTGACAATGGGTAACATCTTTATCGCTTCGGGTCTTGTGCCAAAAGCAATCATAACTTTTATTTTCTTCATAACTGTAAATCCTTATCTATAATGAATAAGAAACAGCCTAACCACTCTATTGATTGTAGAGTAACTTAGGCTGATTCAATAAATATTAAACATCTTTTTTAATTAAATACTCAAGAAAAAGAAGACGAGCATTGCGACTAAAAAACCAGTGAAAGCTACATTTAATTTTAGTTTTTGTTTATTTTGTTTTCTCATTTTTTATCCTTTATTATTTCTCAAATGATGCACTATGTGCTGTTTTTTTCCAGTTGTTTTGTGGCTTAAACCATGTAAAGAATCCCACGATTTGCGCAAGCATATAAGTTAAAGAATTCCATATGAACGCAACAATCAGGCGAAAGTAGAATAGAATACGTGCTACAATCCCATCTTTCTTTTCAAAATATGGCTCTGCCTCTTGAACAAAGTAAATCGTCGGCAAAATTAGAAAGTTCAAGATTTCAATGACCACCCAGAATCGGAGAAGAGAGAAAAGATCAGGGAAATAAGCAAAAAGTCTGCTATCCAAAGCTGAAAAAATCAAAATCATCAAAAATGCTATTGGACGAACCATTGAATAAGAATAGAACAAAGTCTCTAATTTGCTAAGAAACTCACCAAAAGAACGAGAGCTGAACATGGTTTTAATTTGCTTAAGAGTTGTAGAAAAAGCTACAAACCAATGTCCCTGAGCCCAACGTGTGCGTTGGTTATGACTCGCAATGAATGAGTTAGGCTTTTCATCATGTACTATCGCAAAGTGATTCCAGCCACTTTTCTTCCCAGCCATCGACAGTTCCACTTGGAGTTCAAAATCTTCAGTATAGCTCCGTGGGTTCCAGCCTCTCTCCGCTAAATATTCCGTATCAAGAACAAAACCAGTTCCGCCAATCGCAGCATTCCAGCCTAAACGATAGTTTGCATATTGCACTGCACGGTTAGTAATGAAATATACAGCCGCATATCCAGAAGCAGTGATGGATGAGGCCACATTTTTCATTCCTAAATATCCCTGAACTGCGGTAAATTCTGGATGAGCCATCAACTGGGAATTCATTTCTTTTAAATAGTTTGAATCAACAATATTATCTGCATCAATAAAAGCAATATAATCATAATTTTTCCAATGATTTGATGCAACATATTTTGCAATGGCATGTGGTTTTCCACGGGGCTCATCAGGTTTCGAGATATTTTCAAATAGTGTAACCTGATCAAAAAGATTTAAAATATCTACAGTTTTGTCTGTACAGTTATCCGCAATGACTACAATATCATAAAGATTATTATCGTAATTTTGAGCAATCAAACTTTCAACTGTTTTAGCAATGACCGCTTCTTCATTATGAGCTGGCACGACAAAAACGAACTTCTTTTTATCAGCAACAATTCGGTAATCTCTTTTAGGTTTTTTCAATCCAAAAATTGAAAGAGATGTGAAATAGACAAGATTAGCAAATACGATAATTACTAAAATTATACTTATCCATTTCAAAGGTAAAAATAAATAATTAGGTAGGGTAAACATTTTTCTCCTTACTCCCATAAAAAAGTGTATCATTTCTGAAAATGATACACTTGTGATTAACAAAGTTTTTATTTAAGAACTTCTGTCAATAGTGTTTTTCCGTCAGCATCAGTGTAAACTAATTCATAGGTATATTTGGCTTGATCTGAGTATGCATTTGGCACAATCGCTTGGAAAGATTGTGATTCATCCACATCTACAGGAATACCCCATGAGCTTGCGAAGTTTTGAATGTTACGTGTGTCGACTGTTTCTCCTGATGCATCTTTGATGATTAATTTCTTAGTCACATCTTTGAGTTGAGTTGATGTATTCACATAACCTTCAAAGACTAATTGATCAGAAGTGTTCCAGTATTTATTAAAGACTTGAACTGAAGCTTCTGTATCTTTAGTGATAGTGAAACCTGGTTTGTTATCAATAACTTTTGGAGTTACCGTGTTACGTTCAATAACAACTTCCTCAAGGTCTGCATAGTTGTCATGCATAGGGCCCATGTAAGAAATTACTTGATTCAAAGCTAAATCAATTGTTTCTTTAGGTTCTCCATCAATGGCAACTGTCAACTGGATTGTATATTCACCTGCATCAAGTTTGCTCAAAACATCGTTGCTAATAATAATTTGGTAGCCGTTATAACGTGATGAATCATACCAGTTTGTATTTGCCGCTTGGATTCCCTCTGTTATAACTTCACCAGTTGTGTGATTGACGAGTTGTGCTGTCTTTGTTACACGTGATTCATCTGACATATCCCAACCTTGATTGTCAATTTGACCTTCATAGATTAGGCCATAGTTTTGCCAATAACCGTTTTTGAAATTAGAAGCAGTTGTAAAGACTTGTTCTTGAACTTTCACAGAAGTTTCTGAACTGAGTTTATCTTCCTTACCTTCTTGATGCCCTACAACTTGTACAGAAACAGTTTGTCCTTCTTTAAGGTCTACTGTTTCAGGTAAGTTAATAGTATAACCTCCTTGGTTAGCTTCTACTTTATTGCGTGCTACTTCTTCACCATCAACTTTAACAATGATTTCATAATTTCGACCATAAGAACTGTCTTCTTTTGGAAGTTCTCCTGTAATACCATCAGCATGAGCAAAGATTTCATCTAGAGAAGCAGGAGCTACAGTCCATTCATCATAATGAGAAGCATCAGTAACAATTACTTCGTCTGATGTTGCTGTTTTATCTTTCTTACCTTCTTGATGGCCAGTTACTGTAGCTTTAACTCTATCCCCTTCTTTTAGAGACATTTCTTTTGTTGCAAAAGTACCATCGGTAGCAACTGTTGCAGAACCTTGTGTTTCTCCATTTACAAAGACTTCTACATCATATGTGCGACCAAATTCTTTATTTTGTTCACCAATAGTACCAGTAACAGCTACTGTCCCATCTTCTAATGCGTTAACAGTTGGTTTATTCACTTTCCAATCTGCATAGTTTGAAGCATCAGTAACAATTACTTCGTCTGATGTTGCTGTTTTATCTGCCTTACCATCTTGGTGGCCAGTTACTGTAGCTGTAACTTTATCCCCTTCATTGAGGACAATTTTATCGGCTTTAAAACTTCCATCGGATGCAACTTCTGCTTTACCTTTAGAAATGTTATTTACAAAGACTTCGACGTCATAAGTGCGTCCAAATTCTTTGTTTTGTTCACCAATGTTACCTGTGATTTCTTTGTCAGTATCTTTAAGTTGATTTACAGTTGGTTTGTTCACTTTCCAACCGTCGTAGTTTGTGGCATCTGTAACAGTTTCAACTGTCGCTCCACTTTCTTTATCTTCACGATTATCTTGTGATCCAATCACTGTGGCAGAAACTTGTGAACCTTCTTTTAAGACCACTTCTTTAAGTTCAAAAGAACCATCCTCTTTTGGTTTAACATAAATTGGTTCTCCACCGTCAATTGAAAGTGCGACTTTATATGTCCGTCCTGCTTCAATATTTTGCTCACCAATATTACCTGTAATTACAGTATCTGTATCTACCATTTTATTAAGCTGAGGTTTATTTACTTCCCAAGAAGCATAACCTGTATTGTCACTCACTGTTAACTCAGATTCAACGCTCTTATCCTCATAGACGACATTGTTTTCACCATTAGGTTGGTGTCCTGTCACAACTGCTTTAATCTTATCACCATAATTCAATGTTCCCTCTTTAAGATCTTTTAAATCTGTAAGAGAGTAGCTATAGTTATATGATTTTAAAGCGACATCGATATCTTTGTCATCAATGACAAGCTCATCACCAATGTAAACTTTAAGATCATAAGTGCGTCCAGCTGCACGGTTTTGAATCGGAACATAACCACTAATAACTGTTGCGCCTTCATACAGTGGGCCATTAATTACTGCCTTTTGTACCTCCCAATCATCGTAACCTTCATTATCTTGACTCGTTACGACTGTGGTAATTTCAGAACTTTCTTTATCTGGCTCACCTGGTTGAGATCCAACAATTTTTGCTTTCACCACATCGTCTTCTACTAAACCACTAAGATATGGAACATTTGTATCTGTTTCATCTTTAACAGCTTTATTATAAACTTCTTGATCATTTACTGTAACAATTAGTTTATAAGAACGGTTAAGTTGTTGATTTTGTACGGGTGCATGGAAAGGAATAATCAAGTCATCTTCATAAAGTACTGGAACAGATGGTTCAGCCACTTTCCAATCTTCCCAAGAAACAATGTTTGTTGCATCACTTGCATGTGTGGTAGCTGAGTATTTTGTAGGTCGTACACCATTAATATTTTCATATTTTTCTTTACCACGTACACGTGCAGTAACAACATCACCAGGATTTAAATAACTTCCAAAGTCAAAATCCCAATCTCCTTTTTTAATCGTTTCGCCACGAGAGTTTGTGCCACCATCTTCTGATGCCATCTGGATGTATTTAAATGGTGTACCATTAACCATCAATTCAATGTCATAATCTGTAGGATGTTCATTGATTTCATCTTGAAGTCCATTTCCATAGAAGTATGAATTCTTTTCAGTTAGATAATAAAGTGTTGTATCCTCTACTGGATTCTCAATCCATGAATCTAAAATGTCATCACTTGAGACACTACCAACAATTTTATTTGTGAAACCAATAGCCATCGAGTTAGCATCTGTTTTAGCTGTGATGCTATAGTTAGGTTTACGTTCTACGAGACGTCCTGTATCTTTAGCCCATTGTCCCAAATTAATGTTCATATCTACTTCAATGTCTATACCAGAGGCAATTTGGACTGTATATTGTGCTGTTTTATAATAAATAACCTTGTTCTCACTGTCATAATTCATTGTTTCCGAACTCAACAATGAGCTTTTATCCCATAGGTCCTGTACATTAAAGGTTTTTGTTCCACCCCAGGCACTATCTTTGGATCTTTTCACCGTACCACTGATATATTTTTGGAAATCTTTTGTATTGAAGAACTCATCTGCAATATCTGAATCGATAGAAATCTCTTGACGATAAGCTTGTAACGCTGCTGTACCATTACCATGAGATTTTGTATGGATATGTAAAGTATCCGCATCTGCTTCTAATTCTTTGTACGTATCTTTGAAAGTTGTAAGACCGATTGCTGGTGATATACCAGAGTAATTATTTGTTGTTGAATCTACATTTAAAGCTGCAATATTTGCTCCAGTTACTTGAGTAACTGGTGTACTCATCACTTGTTCTTGTTTTACACCTGCCTTTTTATCTTCTGTACCATAAGTTGAGCTATAAGCCACAACTCCTAGTATACCTGGGATAAGTAAAACTCCTGCAACATAATATTTACCATTTTTTTTCAATCTTGAATCTCCTTTTTATTTCTTGTGATTAATTTAAGAAGCCTCTTTATGTGTTTTTCAATATAATTCGGATTTTTCTGACAATTAAGCATTAGAAAGCTAGATTAAACCTGATTTTTTGATAAATAACGAATATAGACAATTTTAAAATATTGACTCCTAATTCTATTTGATATAAACTAAAGAAGTGATTTTTAAGGATTAACACACCGGTAACATTTTGTGACTATCAATTAAATCCGAATTATACTGACACACCTATAAGCCCTGCCATAATGGGCTTTTTTTAATTATCTCCATTTAAATATCCCGATATTTTTCTAATGTTTCTTGAAAAAAGTTAAAAAAAATACTACACATCAATTCATGGCAACCTCCATTTCTTATCTTTTTTCGCCCTTAAAATTGAGGAACTATGACCACTTTTTTAAAGATATTGATAAAATTTTTTTATTAAAAAGAAGTTTGACATGAAAAAATATCAGATTTTTTTATAAAATAATCTCAGATATAATATTTTAAATATCTTTTTACATCATATGATCGACTCTAAATAACAATAATTTAACATTCATTTATCTAACCTTTTTTTGCTTCTACCAAAAAAAGACAGGACGCAAATCCTGTCTTTTTTTAATTCAACCGACCTAAATAATCATCCGTAGCTTTAAAGAAAACAACTTTATCATTCATGCGAACGGTGCCTAGCTCGTTTGCTTGCACATCATTTGCCCAAAAGTAAAGATAACTTTCCTTGCCTGAGGCATCTACTGGATTAGGCAGTTCTGTAGAAGCTTCGCTGATGAGTGACTTTTCATTCAAGTCATTATTGGTTTTACTGATGAGATTGTAACCATTGGTTTGGATATAAGCTTCTGCTTCCGCTGTCTTAGCTACAATTAAGTTCTTATAGGTGCTTTGAGGGGGAACGAGATGATAGAGAGAAGAGATAGACTGTTCACTACTGCTTGTTGAAGTTGAAGAGGGTGTTGTTTTCACTGCAGACGAACTGCTGGAGGTAGTGCTCTCTTGGGTGGATGTTGAGGAATTAGAACTTTCCTTTGCCATCGGTGTAGCAGGTGATTGAGTAATATTAGATATCCCTAAGGCTACTATTGCTCCAAGTAAGAACGAAAACATCCCTACAATAATATACTTTTTCATCTGATTTTTTTCTCCTTTATTCTCTTACTTTCTATTATACACAGTTTTTTCATTCCTCTCGCTTCATCTGCTCTAAAATATAAAATAATCTGTTCTTAGATAAAGTTTTGAATACGTTGTATCTGTTTCTCTCCTATTTTTTGGTATAATTACTCTAGTTAAGAAAGCTCTCAACGTACACTAAAATCTTTGAGAAACACTCTTTCACTGCTTATATACTATCACAAGGAGACAAAATGTGAATTACAGCCATATCAAAATAGGGCAAAGAACCATCAAAACTGCAATTTGTGCAACGTTAGCCATTATTATTGCACAGTTTTTTCACTTAGAATCTGCGACCAGCGCAGGAATCATTGCTATTCTTTCCATTACGAACACACAGAAAAGCACATTACGTTTAGGATTTATGCGTGTTCTAGGCCTCATCATCGCCACCTTACTCGCCTTTATCGTTTTAAATTTATTTAATTTTACACCTTTGTCTTTTGGTATCTTTTTATTATTGTTTATTCCCATCTCTGTCGCTACAAATACGAGTGAAGGCATTGTCGTAAACTCTGTGCTTTTTTCCCACTATCTTTTAGCTCAAGAAATAACTTTTCCTCTCGTAGGCAATGAGTTTTCATTAATGTTTATTGGGGTAGGTTTAGCACTGTTGGCAAACATATATATGCCAAGCAACGAAAGATTATTAGAAAATAATCTTAATATTTTAGAAAAAGAATTCAAAAACATTTCAGCACATCTCGTCATTTGTTTGAATCAAAAGAAAGATCTCCAAGATCTCGTGGCGCAGTGTGACAACCTGCTGGAACTCATTGATGCCAGCAGTAAAGTCGCCACTGAAAAATCAGAGAATAACCTTTTAAGAAATAATACATTTTATCAACGCTATTTCGACATGCGCCATATCCAAATTACACTTCTCAAAGATATCATTATGAAATTAGAAGAAATAGATGTGGAAAGTACGCATATCGCCGAAATTTCCAATATTTTTGAAACTTTGTCACTTACCTATGCTGCCCATAATGATGGCAGTGACCTCTTAAAGAAAATAGAAAATGCCTATTCTCATTATCGTCAGATGGACTTGCCTCAAACACGTGAAGAGTTTGAAAATCGCGCAGGTCTCTTCCAAGTGCTTCAGTTGCTTGAACTATTGATTCAAGAAAAAAATACTTTTGCATTAAGTCAGACCAACAATGCTTCATAAAAAAAGACATGATAAAAACCTTGCTGGCTCATAAGAGCAACAAGGTTTTTTATATCTGTGTTATCACAAGTTGCGCGCCGACATGATCCTCTAAAATCATGCTCTTCCCTCTCGCTTCGTAAGTCCACTCCGTTGCCAACAGTCGTTCCAAAACTGCTTCATAATACGCTCTTCCAACTTCAATCTCCCAAGCTAAAATGCCATTTTTTTGCAGGTTTCGTTTTTTCAAGCTTGTCCCTTCCCAGAGATTTGTCGCAAAGTGATGATGGTAATGATTTTGCGAGTAAAAATGAGCCGTATGACCCACTCGTGCGATTAGATCCGTCCGAAGTATATCCATAAAGAGTGTATCAGCCTGTGCAAGAGAATTTCCCGTGAAATGGAGATGACCAATACTCATTTTTGCCGGATAACGAAATGCTTCTACTTTTTTTGTTGCTAAAACAGCTTCAACATCAACAGCAAAGGTCCCCATTTCAACTTGTCCTTCATTCCAGTTCCAAGTTTCCGGGTCGCGGTCATGATAGAGCTCAATTCCATTTCCTTCAGGATCACTGAGGTAAAAAGATTCACTGACGAGATGGTCTCCCGCTCCTAGTGGATAGTTTGCCTTCATGAGTCGTGCAATAAGTCCAGCTTTTGAGGCACGATCGGGAAAAAGAAGAGCATAATGAAAAAGACCGGTCGTTTTTTCTGTACTTGCATTTCCACCAAACTCAAGTTTCAAAAAAGGAGCTTCTTTTTCTCTAAACGCATAAGCAAGTGTATGCTCTGTTTCCTCAGCAAGATACAAACCTAGTAATTCCTCATAAAAATGACGCATAATTTGTCGATTGGAAGCTTTCAAGGTAATTTTTTTAATATTAAAGGGTTGAGTGTACATACTTATTCTCGTTTCTTTTAAATTTTACTTCATTCTTTATATGTTGTTAGTATATCACTTAAAACTCATAAAGCAAAAGGCTTTGTTTACAAATGTAAACAAAGCCTTTTGTGACTATAAAAATCATTGTGAGTCTTCTTTTCTTACAGGAGAGCCCTTGGTCCCAAAGTGTGTAGCAATGGCTCCACCGCCATGTTTTTGATAGCTTACAGTAGAAAATCCAGCCTCGCTAAACAATAAAGCCAAAGCTTTCGCATCAGGAAAATTCTCCGCAGATTTTTGAAGCCATTGGTATTCCTTCAAAGACTTGGCAAAGACTTTCCCCAGAAAAGGCATCACTTTTTTAAAATAAAGTTCAAATGCTTGCTTGTAAATAGGCAAAGTAGGATGAGAAGTTTCAATACACACCACTTTTCCGCCAGTTTTTAAGACACGGAAAATTTCTCGTAGCACTGTGAGATAATCAGGCGTGTTTCTCAAGCCGTACCCAATCGTAACTGCATCAAACATGTCATTTTCAAAAGGGATAGCCATGGCATTTCCTTGAATAAATTCAATGTTCCCATTGCCTTTTTTGGCAAGTTTATCTTGGGCCACTTTCAGCATATTTTCAGAAAAGTCTAAGCCCACGACCTTACCCTTCTGGCCCACGGCTTTTGAAAGGTCAAAAGTCCAATCCCCAGTTCCACAACACAAATCCAAAATGGTCATGTCAGATAAATCCCCCATTTTTTTCATGGTTTTATCTCGCCATAAGTCATGCTGCTTGAAACTAATGATTGCATTCATTTTGTCATAATCAGTGGATATATTATTAAATATTTCGTGTACACGTTCTTCGTTTACCTTATTCATGTACTCATTATAGCATAAGCTAACCTTTACACCCTTGCTTCTTGTCTCTCAATTTCCAAACAAAAACACTCTTTCTATGTTTAAAAATTAAACATAGAAAGAGTGTTTCATTAAGCATCAGTTGCTCTCTAAACCTTATTTTTTAAGGTTGTAGAATGCGTTAAGACCTTTGTAAACGGCAACTTCACCCAATTGGTCTTCGATACGAAGCAATTGGTTGTATTTAGCCATACGGTCTGTACGTGAAAGTGAACCAGTTTTGATTTGGCCAGCATTTGTAGCAACGGCGATATCTGAGATTGTTGAATCTTCAGTTTCACCTGAACGGTGAGAAACGATAGCTGTGTAACCAGCTTCTTTAGCCATTTCGATTGCTTCAAATGTTTCAGTCAAAGTACCGATTTGGTTAACTTTGATCAAGATAGCGTTCGCAGCTTCTTCTTTGATACCACGTGCCAAGTAAGAAGTGTTTGTAACGAAGAAGTCGTCACCAACGAGTTGAACTTTGTTACCCAAACGTTCTGTGAGGGCTTTCCAACCATCCCAGTCGTTTTCGTCCATACCATCTTCGATAGTGATGATTGGGTATTTGTTAACCAATTCTTCAAGGTAATCGATTTGTTCTGCAGCAGTACGTTTAGCACCACCTTCACCTTCGAATTTAGCATAGTTGTAAACGCCGTCTTCGTAGAATTCTGAAGAAGCACAGTCGAAACCGATCATAACGCCGTTTTCACCAGCTTCGTAGCCAGCAGCTTCGATAGCTTTAAGGATAGTTTCTACACCATCTTCAGTACCTTCGAAACGTGGAGCAAATCCACCTTCGTCACCAACTGAAGTTTCAAGGCCACGAGCTTTAAGGATTTTCTTCAATGCGTGGAAGATTTCAGCACCCCAACGAAGCGCTTCTTTGAATGTAGGTGCACCAACTGGTACGATCATGAATTCTTGGAAAGCGATTGGAGCATCTGAGTGAGAACCACCATTGATGATGTTCATCATTGGAGTTGGCAATACTTTAGCGTTGAATCCGCCAAGGTAGTTGTAAAGTGGAACACCGAGTTCATCAGCAGCTGCACGAGCAACAGCGATAGAAACACCAAGGATAGCGTTAGCGCCCAATTTACCTTTGTTTTCTGTACCGTCAAGAGCGATCATTGCACGGTCGATAGCTTGTTGTTCAGTAACTTCGTAGCCGATAATAGCTTCAGCGATTACGTTGTTTACGTTGTCAACAGCTTTTTGAGTACCAAGACCGAGGTAACGAGATTTGTCACCGTCACGGAGTTCAACAGCTTCGTGTTCACCAGTTGAAGCACCTGAAGGTACCATACCGCGTCCGAATGCACCGTCTTCAGTGTAAACTTCAACTTCGATTGTTGGGTTACCGCGTGAGTCAAGGACTTCGCGAGCATAAACATCAGTAATAATTGACATTTTTATCTCCTTATTGTTTTAAGTGCTTTCTGCACTTTTTAATACACTATGATTTTACTATTTTTCCGCCCTTATTTCAAGTGAAAAAGAAGCTAAAAGGCTTTTTATACAAGGTATGCGGTTACATTTCATCTTTTTTATTCTGTGATATTTTTTTTATAAAATATCGTGTCCACCTCCATTCTTGGCATGTGTTCGGGCAGTATTTTTTCATTGATAGGTAGAAAGCCATTTTTTTCATAAAAACGATGTGCCGCTTTGAATTGTTCAACAGTTCCAAGATAAATTTCTTTGTTATTCTCTATCCGACAGTAGTCAAACAAATTATCCAAAAGAAGTTGTGCAACAGACTTTCCCCTGTATTCAACATTGACAAACATCTTTTTCAGAACAGCTTGCTGTTCATTAAACTTGACGATACCAAGTGTTCCAACAACTCCCTTCTCTTCATCAACAGCAAGCCAAAATTGACTGTAATGTACATGAACATCTTGCAAATCGGGTTGATCTGCTAAATCAATAGCAACTCCAAATTCTTCTTTCTGAATAGAAAGTATCAAATCAATAACTGCTTGTTTATAGGTATCATTGTAAGCGATTAACTTCATAGGCCTAGTATAACAGATTACTTTAAAATTTATAAACAAAAAAACTTCCAAAAGGAAGTTTTTAAAATTATTTAGCCAATGCTTTTTTAGCTTCTTCAGCAAGAGCTGTGAAAGCAGCTGCGTCAGCAATAGCGATGTCAGCAAGCATTTTACGGTTGATTTCGATTTCAGCCAATTTCAAACCGTGCATCATTTTGCTGTATGAAAGTCCGTTCATACGAGCAGCTGCATTGATACGTGCAATCCACAATTTACGGAAGTCGCGTTTCTTTTGACGACGGTCGCGGAATGCGTAGTAGTATGAGTTCATTACTTGTTCTTTAGCTGTCTTGAAAAGACGGTGTTTAGAACCGTAGTAACCTTTAGCGAGTTTTAAAATACGTTTACGGCGTTTGCGAGTTGCAACGCTATTTTTAACACGTGCCATGTGTGTTCTCCTTGTTTCTTAGAAAATTTTTATCCTGTCATCGACAGTTAATTTAAATGGTTGATTGATTTCGAGTGAAATCCTATAAGTCTTATGTAATGCTTATGAGTTAATCAGTCGTGAAATGTTATTGGGGACAGCAATGTATCCATGCATAACAATGCATGTTCTTCCTTGTACGGCTTGCGCCGCCTACGCGTCAATTGCTCTCATGCATAACAGTCCACAGGACTGTTATTAACGCATGTTCGCAACCATACGACGGATACGTTTGAAGTCACCTGCTGAAACCATACGGCCTTTACGGAGTTGACGACGTTGTTTTACAGTTTTACCGTGCATACGGTGTGAAGTGTAAGCGCGGAAGCGTTTAAGACCGCCATTACCAGTACGTTTGAAACGTTTAGCTGATGCGCGGTGAGTTTTTTGTTTTGGCATTTTAATTCTCCTTGGTTAATAATAAGAACTTAGTTCTTTTTGATTGGTGCCAATTGTAAGAACATTTGACGACCATCCATTTTGGCTTTTTGCTCTACCACAGCGATATCTTTCACTGCTTCAGCAAATTCATCCATTACTTGACGACCCACATCTTGGTGAGTAATCATACGACCTTTAAAGCGAATCGAAACTTTAACTTTGTCTCCTTTTTCAAGGAACTTAGTTGCTTGACGAAGTTTTGTATTGAAGTCATTTTTATCAATGACTGGACTCAAACGAACTTCTTTCAAAGTAACAGTTGCCTGTTTCTTCTTAGCTTCTTTTTGCTTTTTCTTTTGCTCAAACATGAATTTAGTGTAATCCATGATTTTTGCAACTGGTGGTTCTTGATTTGAAATCAAAACCAAATCCATGTTAAGGTCTTCGGCCTGAGTAAGTGCAACAGCTGTAGGTGTAACACCAAGCTGTTCGCCTTCCGCACCGATAAGACGTACTTCGCGTGAACGGATTTGTCCGTTCATCAAAGGTTTTCTGTTGTCTTGCTTTGCTATGTCTATTCTCCTTCTAAAATATTTTTTAGAAAAACAAAAGCGGAACGCACAGTGCGCCCCGCTAATGAAAACATTCGTTTTGTGAATAATTCCATTTTGTTGCCCAGGGCTATTACCACTCAGGCGAGAAGCGGGTGCTTCTGCTTTTCAACTTCTCTATTATACCACAAAATTATTTTCTGTCAACACTTATTTAATTTTTTTACACTGTCTCTCATTTACTGATTTTTTATCTCACTTCATCACTTCTTCTTTAAATAGGCTTTCACAAAATCTTGCATATTTTTTTGAATTTGGCTATCTGTATAATCCCCCGCTTCTTCACCCCAAAAGCTGAGGGCTGAACCCACAACGTTTTCTGTTGATCTTACTTGATTTCCGCTATTCAATTCGAACTTAGATAAATCCCAATTTTCTACTAAATCGTTAATCGTATAAGCATAACTTTCTGGTTGCCACATACGCTGACCTGGAAGGAAATAGGTATAATATGCGTTGTAATTTAAGACTTTAAATCCTGCATCTAAAAGTTCTTGAGCACTTGCTGTATATTTTCGCCCCAAAGTTGCTCTCTCGTCCGTACTATTAATATCCCAACCACCAATCTGTGTCCAATAAGTGATTTGAATATCTTTATTGTAGGCAGGAAGATCTGCTTTAGCCACACGATCATTCCACATTCTTGTCGTATAACCTTGACTCTTTAAAAAATTGTCTAAAGCATTCACGTAGTTCACTAAATTCATATTGGATTCAACGGGCAACCAGTCAATCTCATCGACACCGATATGAAAATAGCGCTTTGCTTGTCCAGAAAAAAGTGGTGTGTATTCTGCCAAGATTTCTTGCACAAATTGGAGTGATTCAACTTTAGAGTAATCAATCAGATTAAACTGCTCTGGCGCTCCATCAGGTAGCTTAATGGCATCATAACGCTCAGAATCATTGACTTTCAAAAGATCCAGAATAGCTTGCATGTGGGCAGGAGCCTCTACCTCTGGAATTAAAACAACATTTTTGGAGCGTGCGTAAGCAACCAAATCTACCAGTTCCTTTTTCGAAAGAAAAGGTCGATTGGTTTGCGTGTTTATCCATTGTCCATCTTGATAAATGGCGTTTTTTTCAGTCGTTTGTCCCACCGCGGACATCTCCACAGCTAAATTTTGGTTATCGGTCATATGCAACTGTAAAAAACTATTCGGATATTTACTCAAATCATCAATAAATTTTTTGATAACCTGATTCTTATAAAATTTACGTGAAATATCCAAAGTTATTCCTTTTTCTGCCATCACTGCTGGTGGCTTTTTAGCTGCTTGAACCTCCGTCTGACTTAACATCATTATTAAAAACCCAACTATTAGCATTAATCCCCATATTTTGAAGACTTTTCTTTTATTCATTAATAGTTCTCCTTATTCATCATATAAAAATTATAACAAAATGAGAATAAAATAACAAAAAATTCAATAAAAAAACCGTCCAAAGACGATTTTTTTATTTTGCTTTCAACGCGCTCAAAATTTGTGTACGCATGTCTTCTATACCATCTGCACTGGCTGGAAGGAAAATTGTAGAATTTCCTGCTTCAGCAAATTGATTAAGCGTATCAAGATACTGGTTGGTTAAAAGAATGGACATAATCTGATCTTCTGTTAAACTTGCCCCGGTATTTTTAATTTCAATAATTTGTTGAGCGAGTCCGTCAACAATAGCTTTACGTTGCTCAGCAATACCCACACCACGCAAGCGATCTTTTTCGGCTTCGGCTTCGGCAGAAGTTACAATTTTTATTTTCTCAGCATTCGCAAGCATTTGCGATGCATCTTGCTTACGTTGAGCGGCATTAATTTCATTCATTGATTGCTTAACTTCGGCATCCGGTTCCACACGTGTAATCAATGTTTTTACAATAATATAACCGTATGTTGTCATTTCCTCTGCAACTTGATGCTGCACTTCCAAAGCAATCTCATCTTTTTTCTCGAAAACTTCATCTAAAGTCAACTTAGGCACAGCAGAACGAAGCGCATCCTCAATGTAGGCTTGAATTTGCTCAGAAGGGTTCATTAGTTTATAGTAAGCATCTTTAATATTTTCTTCATTGACACGGTATTGCGTTGCGATATTCATGGTCACAAATACATTATCTTTTGTTTTTGTTTCAACGGTCATTTCGTTTTGCAAAAGACGCAGTTGAATCCGTGCCGCAACACGATCAATTCCCCAAGGTAATTTTACATGGAATCCAGCCGACGAGGTCGTTTGATACTTCCCAAAACGTTCGATAATCGCAACCGTTTGTTGTTTAATCACATAAAACAATGTTCCTGCACTCGCCAAAATAATAATAATAACGAGCACGGTAATAATAAGTGAAACTGTTAACATAAAACTCTCCTTTCCTTTAATTATACTTTATTCTTTAGAATATTCCAATCAAAATCCTTTAGAAATGTACATATAGCACTTATTTTGCTCTGCTTGATAGAGGAGAGGATGGATATATCGAATTTTTTCAGCTTGAAGCACCAAATCCTCAAAATTATAGCCTGTCAAACGAATATAGTCATCATTTTCATCTGCAGTTGTTAAATCGGATAGTTCTTGTGCATCGGTGAAATGACCTTCAAAATTCGCCTTTCTCATAATGATATAATCGCCTTCTTGTTCCAAAACATAATGTGGAAAAATCTGTGCGACTTCATAAATGATTTGAGCCGTCATTTTCAGTGGAAATTCACTAAAGACAACCGCTTCTTCCTGCGCATTGCGGTAGCAAAAACCAAAAGATTTACCGGATAGATTTAAGCGCATAAAGCGGAAATTTTCTGTTCCTTCTTTTCCCTCAAGATGAAAATTAGGCTGGGCTTGAAACATCTTCAGATCACGTGACAACTCAAAGAAATAGTCTGTAGCATCTTGGGGAGAACGTTTTTGATAAAGTTCTGCAAAATAAGCATTGATTACACTTGAAGGCGGAGTCACCAACAGCATTTTTTCCTTTTCATCGTCTAAATTTGCTAAACGATTTTCCAAAAAAGCACGGTCTTGAGCCATGTAGCCTCCGTATTTCAAACCTAAATCAATATATTCCTTATTTTTCACTTTTTTCCTCCATATTTAAAAATTCTCTTGCACATATTATAGCATTTTCTGGGTAATCTTCAGCAAAGACATCGTAAAAATTGACATTCATCCGGTTGCGGAACCAAGTCAATTGACGTTTCGCATATCTTCGTGAATTTCTTTTTACAAGTTCCACTGCCTCTTCAAGTGAGATTTCCCCTGAGAAATAAGGGAAAAACTCCTTATAGCCAATACCTTTTGCAGCTTGAACCTCGGGGTGATTTTCAAATAAAGCTTGTGCTTCTTCAAGTAAGCCCTGTTCCAACATATCGTCTACCCGGTGATTTATTCGATCATAGAGTATTGTTCTTTCTGCATTCAGACCCAGAAGACAAAACTCATAGTCAGACGCTCGATTTTCACCTGTCCCAAAAGCTTCCAGCTCAAGAAAACGCATTGCCCTTCGCCGATTAAGCTCGGGAATATCTTGAGAGACACGCGCAAATAACTCTTCATCAGAGAGTTTCTCTAAGCTTCGACGCAGTTCCATCATTGCCTCGTGATTTTCTTGCCCTCCTAGATGATACCCCTCAACAAGACTCTGGATATAAAGCCCCGTTCCACCGACAATAATCGGAAGGTTACCTCGAGAAATAATTTGCTCTATGCAAACGGAAGCTTCTTGAACAAAGTCAAAAGCAGAGTAATTTTCATTTACATCTCGTACATCAATCAAATGATGCACTGCTGCGGACTGTTCTTCTGGACTTGCCTTGGCTGTACCGATATCCAACCCACGATAGACTTGTTGCGAATCGCCTGAAATAATCTCACCATCAAAAACTTGGGCCAGCTGAATACCCAAAGCTGTTTTACCTACAGCTGTTGGTCCGACCACGACTATTACCTTATTTTTTTTCATATAATATTTTCTATTAATTTTCTTATCTTTCTTGTCCTGTGTACGAAGATATCTTCTTTTATTATAGCATTTTTCTACTTAGGAACTCTTTTACCATATAAAAATCCTCATCTTACACATGAGGATTTCATTTATCGTGTTGCATTATAATAAACGTGTGAATTTTCAAGTTTGCCACGTGCTTGTATGAGTTGATTGACTGTTACAAATGTGTAGCCTTGATTTTTTAGTTTTTGAATCACTCTTGCTGCCCCATCGACAGAGGTATCATAAATATCATGCATGAGGATAATGGAGCCATCATAAACTTCATTCATGACAACTTGTTCAATTTGATCCACATTTTTACTTTCCCAATCTAAAGAGTCTACACTCCACTGAATAATCGGAGTTTGTGCCATTTTATTGATTTGAGGCGTTGTGGCACCGTAAGGAGGGCGTAAGCCTTGAGGACGAATACCCACTGTCTTTTCCATCAAATCTGAAGTTTTTTTGATTTCATCTTGTGCTTGTTTTGCTGGGAGTTGTGGCAGATTCTCGTGATTATACGTATGTGAGCCCACTTGATTTCCTAAAGCATGTTCTTTTTTAACTAATTCTGGATAGAGTTCCAGACGGTTTCCGAGAACGAAAAATGTCGCAGGAACATTTGCCTTCTTTAAAATGGAAAGCAAGCGTGGTGTCGTTTGAGGATCTGGTCCATCATCAAAGGTTAAAGCCACTAATTTCTTATGTGCCAGCGCTTTACTTTGCACCTGTTGGGCAGAAGGAATTTTTATTTTCGAATGTTGCGCTTCTTCTTTTAAATCCCCCACTAAAATCTGTGGTTTGACAATCTCGCCCAACTCACTCAGTGGCACTGAAACTTTGGTATATAAGTTTGTACTACTGTTGACTTGACCCGGTCTCAAAAAGAAATCCAGACATTTATTGTCCAAGATAAAAGCATTAAAATTTTTATCCATCGGCTGCAATCCCGCACTTAATACCTGCTTGGCCCTCTGATTTGAATTCTCTTGGAGCTTCATCATTTTCTCATAAATATTTTGTGCGATACTGCTGAGATCTGCCTTGTCCTTAAATAGATCGGAAAGCTGTAACTCCTTATTTTCTTTCAAATTGTAAGTTTTAGTGATGACTTGGTTTTCGGCTGGGACACGCGCATTGCTTTTGCGCATTACATTAAATTTGAAACTCACGATATCTGGGGAAAACTCATAAGTTTCAAAGGATTGAAACAATGAACCCTTCTCAGCCGTATCCTTCTCTGGTGTACAATCTTTAAAAGAAGAGAGTTCATGATTGGAAAATTCTTCCAACTTTTGATTAATCACTTTATTTTTTGTCTTGGGATAATTCATCAAGATATGATAACCTTGGTCTTCCTTCTTCGTTTCAATCCCTACTTCTTTAGATGCTATGCTTCGAATATAAGTATTCACAGAAGTCTTCTTGTTTTCTTTTTCTGTTGTTTTCACCAGTAGGCTGGCTGCTCCGAAAACGATTGCAAGCGCTAGTATCGCACTTCCTGCTTTCAGCACTTTCTTCTTCATGATTGCCTCTTTTTCTCCTCTATATGTCTCTACTGTTAAGATAACAATAATTTTTGACACTTTCAAATATTTAGTATACTTTCTAGGATATGAAGCTTAAAATATTGGGTATAGAGCCTGACAAATGTTATAATAACTTTATAAGTTTATCAAAGTAACGTAGGATTATTATAGACAATAAGGAGGAGAGCATGAATAAATATCTTAAGGGCTACCTAATAGGTAAAGCCATTGAAATTACAGTTGCCGGTACTGCGGTAATGGTTGCTAAACATAAGGGATTAATTGATGCGGAAATGCGTCCTACCTTTAAAGAAGACGCTTTTGCTGAAAGTCAAAAACGTGCAAAACGCAAACGACTTGCGCGCTAAAACATACTAAAATTACTTTTGGAGGTCTACCTATGAATAAAAATCTCATCACTGGTTTCGTTGCCGGGAACATTGTCACTCTTGCTGCTTTGTTCACTGCAGGTGCAATCTACAAAAAACGTGTTGTTGACCCGATTGAACACAAATGGAAATTTGCCCAAGAAAGTCGTAAAAAAGCAAACCGTAAACGTATTGCTCATTAATTAAAAAATGCGTGCTACTTAAATGTAGAACGCATTTTTTATTTATTAAAATTCTCTTCTTGATCAAGCAAGCTGTCGCTAAAAGCCGCAACATCGTTCCCTGTAACGTCAAGCACAGAGTGATTGTGTTTCACACCATCTTCAAAAATGGCAAGCAATTCTCCAAGAACCTGAAGATCAGAAACACCAATCTTAAAAAAGTATCTCTGAATCTCCTTATAAACGATATCATAATCTTTTGGTAGTTTTTTCACAGCATTTTGAAGAGCGTACCACTCTTTTTTTTCTTCGATGATTTCCTTGAGCTTCATTCTATTGTCTCCCTAATTTTTTTGCTACATTTCGATTAAGTTGCTCGCGGCATTTGTCTCGGTAGGATTTATTGGGGATGGGACGTCGCTGATCGAACAACTCCGCAACAAAAGCTTCCTTATCCTCACCAATGACAGCTGAAACATCTTCATGATCAAATGCTGTTTCTTCAAAAAATTCAAGTAAGCTACTCATGATGGGGATGAGATTTCGCCCTGTCAAATCACTATATCTTTGGATTTCTTCATCAAGCTCTGCCCATATGCGTTGGTAACTCTCTGGCAGACCTTTCACTCTTTCTGCAAAATCTGCCCTCGCCACAGTCATATCTTTTCCTGTTATTCTCTCCCAAAAATTCATCATTTCTCCTTATTTCTTATCTCAGAAAGTTTTTCTGAGATAAAATCCCAACGCAACCAAAATGCTGCCAGTTCCTCTTCTCCTGCAGTATTCAACTTAAAAAATTTACGTGATGGACCTTTTTCTGAGGCTTTTTTTTCTGTCTCCAGTAAGTTTTGCCGTTCAAGCCGAGAAGTTATCGTATAAACTGTGCCTTCTGCTACATTAGTAAATCCTAATTCTTTTAATTGCTGTGTGATGGCATAACCATAGGTTTCTCCTTGGCTGATGATTTGTAAGACACAACCTTCTAAAACACCCTTGAGCATTTCCGTATTATTTTCCATTACCACTCCTAATATGTATTACTAAGTACACCTATATAGTAACACAGATTAGTTCCATAACAAAGTAAAATACTTTTTTCGCTATTTAAGCTTAATCATTTGATTTCTTATCTAATCGTGGTAGAATAGTAAAAATTATGAAAGAGGTTTTAGAGACTTGAAACAAGAAACAACTTTTGCTCACACTAAATTTGCCAATCCTTTTATGAATGCATCTGGTGTACATTGTATGACTATCGAGGATCTGCAAGAATTAGAAAAATCTGATGCTGGCGCTTATATCACTAAAAGCTGTACCTTGGAAAAGAGAGAAGGCAATCCTTCTCCGCGTTATGTCGACTTAGCTTTAGGAAGCATTAACTCTATGGGTCTTCCTAATCTAGGGTTCAACTATTACCTAGATTATGTTTTGGAAGTACAACAAAATCAAGATACACCAATCTTTTTCTCCATTGCTGGTATGAGTCCCGAAGAAAATCTTGAAATGCTGGATAGTATTCAAAAGAGCGCATTTTCAGGCATTACTGAGCTTAACCTCTCATGTCCAAACGTACCAGGTAAACCTCAATTAGCCTATGATTTCCAAGCAACAGAACAACTGTTAGAAAAAGTATTTGCGTTCTTCAACAAACCTTTGGGTGTTAAGCTTCCGCCATATTTTGACTTAGCACATTTCGATCAAATGGCTGATATTCTTAACAAGTTTCCCCTCACTTACGTCAACTCTGTCAACAGTATCGGAAATGCCCTCTTTATCGATACCGAAGAGGAAGCTGTTGTGATTAAACCTAAAAATGGTTTCGGCGGGCTTGGTGGTCAATACATCAAACCAACCGCTTTAGCCAATGTGCGTGCCTTTTACACACGTCTTAAACCAGAGATACAAATCATCGGAACAGGCGGTATCGAAACAGGACAAGATGCTTTTGAACATCTTCTCTGTGGTGCAAGCATGCTCCAAATTGGGACAGCCCTCCACAAAGAAGGTCCAGAAATTTTCACAAGAATCAGTAGAGAACTTCAAGAAATTATGGACAAAAAAGGCTACCAATCTATTGACGAGTTCCGTGGTAAACTCAAAAGTCTTTAAATATAAAAAAATGAACTAAGGAGAAACCTTAGTTTTTTCTTTTCTAAATTTTATAGGCTAGCCTATAAATAACTTGACTTTATTTAGCATGTACTGTAAAATAGTATTTAAGACTTCATACAAGAAATTTTTTTACTTTTTTGAATTAATGCCCTTCCATTTCATGCTAAGACAGAGCAGGAAGAAAACAAAATTTATAGAAAGAAATGTTAATCTACATACCTTTCACACTACCTTCAGTATGAAGTTTATTTTATATACCCAAATTTTCAAAACTCAAATCACGCTATCGACACCAAACTAAATTTGGGGCGCCAACAGTAGCTCACTGTGAACTTTAAAAACAAGGGAAATAATGTTAAAAATTTCAAATTTATCCGTCGAGTATAAAGGCAACCTTGCCTTAGAAAATATATCACTGCACATACCTGAAGGCTCCTGTACAGGAGTTATTGGACCTAACGGTGCGGGCAAGTCAACTTTGATGAAAAGCATCTTAGAGATGATCCCAACCAAATCCGGTTCGGTTACCATCAATGAAACTCCACTCAAGAATTTCAAGAGAAAGATTGCCTATGTTGCACAACGTAGTGAGATTGATCTCAGTTTTCCAATCACGGTCTTTGATACCGTTTTGACAGGTACATATCCCAACTTAAAACTTTTTCAAAAGCCCCGTAAAAAAGAAAGACAAAAAGCCGAACATGCACTTCATAAACTTGGGTTGGATGATTTTAAAGAGCGCCAGCTAAGCGCTTTGTCCGGTGGACAATTGCAACGTGTTTTCATCGCTCGTGCACTAGCCCAAGAAGCTGACTATTACTTTTTAGATGAACCCTTTGTGGGTATCGATATGATGAGCGAAAAAATCATCATTGATATACTTGAAGAGTTACGCCAGAATGGTAAAACGATTATTATCGTTCACCACAACCTTCATAATGTTAAAGCCTATTTTGATTATCTGGTTATTCTTAATAAAAAACTTATTAGTGCTGATTATACTGCCCAATCTTTCACTAATGAAAATCTTCAAAGAGCGTACGGTGAAGCCTTAGGCGATATCATCATCAAGGAAAGCGAGGGTTAGTCTCAGTGGATATTTTATTTTTTCTTTCAGATGTAACAGGCCTTACTGTAACCATGCTGAGTGCTTTTATTGCTTCCATCTTATTAGGGATTATCTCCGGAATTTTAGGGAGTTTTATCGTCTTGAGACGTCTTTCTCTCATGGGCGATGCTTTATCTCACGCTGTCTTACCGGGAGTTGCTATCTCTTATATGCTAGGGATAAATGTTTTGATTGGCGCAACAGTATCTGGGATTTTAGGTGCCATTCTGATTCAATTTATCATCAAACATAGTAATTTGAAGACAGATGCTTCGATTGGTATTATCCTAAGTAGCTTCTTTGCTCTAGGAATCATATTAATCACAAAAGCTGAAAGTGGTTCAGACCTTAACCATATTCTTTTTGGAAATATTCTTGCCGTTACTCCACACGAACTCGTTCAGTCTTTCGTTTTATTGATTGCTGTTGTTCTGGTAGTCAAACTCTTCTTCAAGGAACTACTTATTACTTCCTTTGATCCAACTATGTCTAAAGCTTATGGTTTAAACAATACTTTTTATCACTATTTATTGATGATTTTGCTGACACTTTTTACAATTTCTGCCTTGTCACAAGTCGGAATAGTTCTTGTGGTTGCCATGCTTATCATTCCTGCCTCTATTTCTTACCTCTGGGTAAATAAATTGCCACATATGATCGCGATGTCTTCTGTCTTAGGTGTATTATTTGGTATTTTGGGCGTTATTATCAGCTTCCAATACGATCTGCCTACAAGCGCAACCATTGTAATCGTTGGGGCACTTACCTTTGCCCTCTCCTTCTTCCTCAGCCCTCGCAACGGATTTATCCGCTATCCTAAGAAAGGACCTCAATCATGAACCGTAAATACCTCTCTTTAATTCCCCTTTTAGCCTCACTTCTGTTACTTCTTACAGCATGCTCGCCTAAAAAAGAAGAAAGTAAGGCATCCGATAAACTTAAGGTTGTAACCACCTACTCCATCATTGCCGATATTGCCGAAAATATCGGGAAGGACCATGTTGATGTTTATAGCATGGTTCCACGTGGCACGGACCCGCATCAGTACGATCCAAAGCCCAATGATACTCAAGCGGTCGAAAAAGCTAACCTTGTCTTTTACAATGGCCTCAATTTGGAAACTGGAAAAGGTTGGTTTGATAAGCTGATTAAAAATAGTCGTAAAGAAGATTCAACCTTTATGGTTAGCCAAGGTGTTACTCCTATTCACTTAAGTGAAAAAGGCAAAGAAAGTGAAGAAGACCCTCATGCTTGGCTAAATATTCAAAACGGCATTATTTATGCCCAAAATATCGAAAAGGAACTTTCAAAAAAAGATCCTCAGCATAAAGAGGATTATCAAAAAAATCTCAAAGCATATACGGATAAGTTGCAACAGCTAGACACTGAAGCAAAAGCTAAGATTGCAACCATTCCGGAGGAAGACCGAATCTTGGTTACCAGCGAAGGTGCTTTTAAGTATTTCTCAAAACAATACGGCCTGACAGCTGAATATATCTGGGAAATCAATACAGACAACCAAGGTACACCAGCCCAACTTAACCGTATCAACACGATTGTTAAAGACAAAAATGTAAAAGCACTCTTTGTGGAAACCAGCGTTTCACCAAAAACGATGGAATCTGTCTCTAGACAAACCGGTGTAAAAATCTACTCGAAAATCTTTACTGACTCTCTTGCTGACGAAGGCCAGAAAGGTGACACCTATTATGATATGCTCAAATGGAATATTGAGCATATCACTGATGGGTTAAGTGGTAAGTAATTTATATGCTCCAAAAAAATAAAGTCGCCCTTCTCGGATGACTTTATTTTTTTATATTTATTACTGAAGTGAGTTGATTAAGGTATTATTAATTAAAGCGATTATTCCAATATTTATCACTACATCTGTCGCATCCGTTGCATAAAATCTAATCTGATTTTAAAATAATAAGCTACTGCAATGATAATCAGAATCCCGCTGAAAATAATAAGTTTATTAAGTATTTTATCCGTTAATCTTTTCTTTAACACTTGATAGAAAAAAAGACCAATCAGACCACCTGACGTATTCGTAATTAAGTCTGTAATATCAGATTGACCAATGGAAAAGAGGTACTGTAAAATTTCAAAGGATGCAGAGAGTAAAATAACCAAAAACAACTTTCTTAAAAACTTACTTTTTATCGCAACAGAACTAAGAAAGAATCCAAATGGAACAAAGACTAAGATGTTCAGTAAAGGCTCCTTAATCGAATTACTCTGAGCAAAGGGGAATAGGTTTAGGCTTCGGGTATCTACGGTTAAATATCCTAAAGGATGGAGAGACATTTTAAAGAGACAAATCCAGATTAGAATGCCGAGGTAAATCAAAAAAATAAGTTTTATCATAAAGTATGTCGATATTTTTAATGCGTTCATTTTTCATTTCTTTCTGAGAATTAATCGTTCAAAGTTTATGTATTGCAAGACAAAATATCCGCAATGTTTCTTTAAGATTATTGGATAATCAAACTAGAACTGTAGAGCTCTGACTAAAAGTTAGTTTAGCCACGAATAGGTCGCCAGTAACTTCTACTTCAAATTGTCCTCCCATAAGCTCAATTAAATTTTTGGCAATATATAAGCCTAATCCGTGTCCTTCCTGAAAACGTGCGCGATCACCGCGTATAAATTGCTCCGTGAGTTCTGAACTTTCTACCTCTATAGGGTTTTTGGATGTGTTTTTTATATAGATATACACTTGCTCATTTTTTTCCTTAACTTCAAGAAAGACACGAGTTTTTTCAAGGCTATATTTCAAACTGTTCCCCAATAAATTTTCAATTATTCTATAAAAGTGCTCACTGTCTATATTTAAAAAACTCGGATTTTCAGATAAGCGCAGAATAAGCGTAAGTTGCTTTTCAAGAAAATCATCCTCAAACTCACCAGCAATTTGTCCAAGCATTTCTGTCACATCTACTTGTTCATAATTAAGTTGAATATTACCTGTACCAATCTTTGAAGCATCCAGCAAATCTGAAATGAGATGTTTTAAGCGGAGTGATTTTCGATCTAAAACCTCTGTGTACTCTTTAAATTTAGGATTTTCTATTGGGAGTTTTTTGAGCAAATCAACATAGCTAATGAGGCTGGTTAAAGGTGTTTTCATGTCATGAGACATATTCGTAATCAGTTCAGCTTTGAAGCGTTCAGCACGAATTTTTTCTTGGTTGGCTTGTTCGTAGTTTCGGTCCTCTTTTAAGATAAAATCCATTAAAAAAGAAAGAGATACAAATAAAATTGCTAGAAAAGTAGAGAGTAATAAATTATTATATATCGTGTGATTACTGGGAACACGTACAATCTCTCCACTATAAATCCGCATCACAGGATTAACAAACCATGTCAGAACGGATATCAAAAAATAAAAGAAAATTCCTGTCAAGGGGAGAAGCATTGCGACGAGAAGTTTTTTTCTAGAAGCCATCCTCTTAAAAAATTTTAACCATTGAAAATGAAAATTTCCCTCTCTGATACGTATAATAATTTCCCAAGCCCCTATTGCCGAGACAAACATAGTGAGCGTGGAAAGGAAAAATGTCAAAGTTCCCGACCCGTAGTCTCTTAGTATGTTATAAGTCATAAAAAAACTAAAGAAAATCCCAAAAAGTAGCAATGCAAAATCCATTTGTCTGAGAAAACTCTCTGTCTCCTGTGTACGCTCGCTCCATACTGTCGATAGTACAAAAACCAAGAGAAAGAGAAAACTCAATAAAGCTGAAAGAGAAAAATTAAATTTGAGAAAATCTCCCCAAAAAGTTGCCAGATAGTAATTATAGGTTGTACTAATCTGCCGCAAAAAACTTTGCACAAAAACAAAAGCAAAGAGGACACTCAAAATTGTGGTCAGTTTATACCTCATTATTTTTTTCATCTGATTTCTACCATTTTATATCCCAGTCCATAAATAACCTTGATATATTGAGGCTCTTTTGGATTTATCTCAATTTTTTCACGCAAATGACGGATATGTACAGAAACTGTTTTACTTGCCTGAAATGCTGGTTCTTCCCAGACACTTTCATAAATTTGCTCCGAGCTAAAAACTTGATCCAAGTGTGTAAGGAGAAGATGTAAAATCTTATATTCTATGGCTGTCAAAGCAATCTCTCGTCCATCAATCGTTGCTTTCTTTTGTTTCACATCAAGCAATAAACCACCATTGTAATAATTATTTTTTGGGTTTTGCTTCGCTAACATATGTCCCTCCAAACCACCTAAACGTGCGTAACGTCGCAAAGTTGCATCAACACGTGCCAATAGTTCGATTGGATTAAAAGGTTTGCTGACATAGTCATCAGCACCCATTTTTAAACCAAGAATACGGTCTGTATCTTCTGATTTTGCAGATAAAAAGATTATCGGAAGATTAGAGCTTTCACGTATCTTCACAGCTGTTGAAATACCATCCAAAACAGGCATCATCACATCCAGCAAAATCAAATGCACTTCATTTTGGGCAATTACTTCCAAAGCTTCTTCTCCGTTACTGGCTTGTAAGACCATATAACCGTCTTGTTCCATATATATTTTTAAAGCCTTTCGAATGTCTTTATCATCATCACATATTAAAACTGTGTAAGCCATGTGCTTTCCTTTCCAGGTTTTCCTATCTTTCATTTTAACATTTTTCCTTCTAAGCTTAACCTGTTTTCTAGCTCTTAGCCTTCCAACTCATAATAATATACCCCCCTGTATTATCACTAGAAATTTCATATTCCTCATCCTTTGGAAGTTGCAGTTGATTGTCTTTAGGAAATTCATAACGAACTGTATAAGTCCGATCCTCTTTATCAAAATTATAACCACCATTCTTTTTGAGCATGTCGATATATTCTTCAAGAACAAGTTTATGTTCAGTCATATACTGTGCATGAATTTCCCCCACATAACGAAAATGCCATGGTTCGTTTGCAATACCTGTTATCTGAGTTTTATCTCCTGGATAGCGCAAGATAAAACCATATCTCCAAGCATTTCCAATTAGATATTTTGATTGTGGCGAATTTTCAACGTCATCCACATTTTGAATAGCAATATCAGCAGCTAGAGCAGTTTCATGCTCACTATGCCCCGCTTTTTGTACATAAGATTTGTCTGCTGTATTGAGGTATAACTGGCTTTGTTCCTCAGCACTTCGGTAGCCACTATTAAGAATAAGCTGGCCTCCAACGATATTTCGCGTGTCGTTGAGAAGACCAGAAAGGGCAGATAGTACATCTGATCTAAGTAAAAAACCATTACTGCTACTGGCTAAATCTTGTACCACTCCTACTGAATCAAAACTATATTCACTATTGACTAGCTGCAAATTTTTTGTATCATTAATCTCTGAAAGTTCAACCATAACTGTCGTTACTTCTGCTTTTTTTCCAGCTTTTATCTCTAAAGATTTACGAACAATTGGAGTATCTGCAGTAGATTGATTGTAAAATGAATGAACACCTAGAACTGCAACGATGACTAATATTAATGGTAGAAGTAACAAATAATCTTTTCTTTTCCTAGCCTTATTTTTCCGTAACATAAAAAACTCCTTTGTGGTTAACTATAAACATAGTTTAGCAAGGGAGTTTTAAGTTTTTTCGATTGAATTGTTAAGATTTGTCAAAGATTGACTTATTTTTACCTTGACAAATCACATAAATCCAATTTATAAAACAGATACATCAAAAAAACTCCTCGCCAAGATAATTGACAAGAAGTTTCGAAAGTTTATTTATGTTTAGTCTTCTGTATACCAGTCATAGTGGAAGATTCCTTCCATGTCTGTACGTTCGTATGTGTGGGCACCGAAGTAGTCACGTTGTGCTTGGATAAGGTTCGCTGGCAAGTTTGCTGAGCGGTAGCTATCGTAGTAGCTGATTGCACTTGTGAATGTTGGTACTGGGATACCGGCTTGAACAGCAAGACTTACTACATCACGTACAGCTGCTTGGTAGCGTTTTGTAATATCGATGAAGTATTCATCCAAGAGAAGATTTTCAAGATTAGCATCTTTTTCAAAAGCATCTGTAATGTTTTGCAAGAATTCCGCACGGATGATACATCCTGCACGCCAGATTTGCGCGATTGTACCGTAAGGAAGATCCCAATCGTATTCTTTAGAAGCTTGGCGGAGTTGGGCAAAACCTTGGGCATAGCTCATAATTTTTGAGAAATAGAGCGCTTGACGGATTTTTTCGATAATTTCAGCTTTGTCGCCTGCGAATTTCACTTCTGGACCTGATAAGATTGAGCTTGCTTTTACCCGTTCATCTTTATAGGTTGAGATGAAACGTGCAAACACTGATTCAGTAATCAATGGCAATGGAACACCCAAATCGAGTGAACTTTGAGATGTCCATTTACCTGTCCCTTTATTACCGGCCTTATCAAGGATTTTATCTACGATATAACCGTCTGTACCTTGATCATCTTTACGTTTAAGGACTTCTTTTGTGATTTCGATAAGGTAGCTGTCTAATTCACCTTCATTCCATTCTTCAAAGATCGATTGGATTTCAGCATTATCAAGACCAAGTACACGTTTCAAAAGATCATAAGATTCAGCAATGAGTTGCATGTCGCCATACTCGATACCATTGTGGACCATTTTTACATAGTGACCTGCACCATTAGGGCCCATATAAGCCACACATGGTTTGCCATCTTGAGGTGCTTTACCTGCGATTTGTTCAAAAATTGGTGCAATCAAATCGTAAGCTTCTTTTTGTCCACCAGGCATGATTGAAGGACCTTCGAGAGCGCCCTTTTCACCACCTGAAACACCTGTACCAATAAAGTTAATACCTGAGTCTGCAAGCTCTGCATTACGACGCATTGTATCTGGGAAATGTGTATTTCCGCCATCAATCAAGATATCCCCTTTATCCAAATGTGGTAAAAGTGCTTGAATTGTCGCATCTGTTGCTGGACCTGCTTGTACCATAAGCATAATACGGCGTGGTTTTTCAATCGCAGCTACAAATTCTTCTATTGTTTTTGTCAAAACAAAATTTTTATCTGGATGTTCAGCTACAACTTCTTCTGTTTTTGCAGTCGTACGATTAAATAAGGCAACCGTATATCCACGTGATTCAACATTGAGGGCTAAGTTTTTACCCATTACGGCCATACCGACTACGCCAAAGTTAGCTTGAGTCATTGTAAATCCTCCGATTTTTTATTTTTGATAAAACTATTATAACGCAATTTCTTTACAAAAGCTCAAATAAACACTGTAACTTTTTTACAAAAAGAAAAACTGTCCGTAGACAGCATCTCTTTTACCACTCTGTCCCTGAGAGGTCTTTAGCTTTTTTTTCAAGCTCTCCGGCTTCTTCAGAAATTTTACCAAAGTCGACGTTATTTTCTACTGCTTCTGCAGCATCTTCTTTAACATCTTCGACCTTTTCTGCAACTGTATTTGCACTATCATCCAACTTTTCTTTGAACTCAGCAGTTTTTTCCACTACTTCGTCAGTAATTTCTGATTCGTTTTCATCGAAAAGTTCTTCAGTATCTTCTTTCGCTTGATTGATTTTATCAACAATTGCATCGCGTGTGCTGTTGAAAAATTCAATAACAGAGTCTTTTGAAAGTTCTCCTGAATCAACTTTTTCTTTAATCAAATCACGTTTACTTGTCAAATAATCTTTTGCTGAGTCTGCAGAAATTTCTCCTGAATCAAAACGCTCTTTGATATCATTGAATTTTTCTGTCGAAAAATCGCGTAAGTTGTTCAATGCGGCTTCTGGATCGTCTTTAAAGTCGTCATACATCTTACTCGCATCTTCACGCATTTCGCTTCCTTTTTTAGGGGCGAAAAACAAAGCTGCAGCGGCACCAATCAAAGCTCCTGCTAAAAATCCTGATTTTTTAGACATATTATTTATCCTCCATTTTCTTTTTCTTGTTCTTCTTCATAAATTTGTTTGCTGTTTTAGCCAATACTAAAGTCGAAGCTGAACGACCAACCGTTCCCGATTTTCTTGAGAAACGTTCAACCATGTCGCGACTGCTCTTATTCACCGCAGTAACGCTCTCTGAAAGCTCTGCTACTGCAACGAAGAGAGGGTCAATTGTTGCAACTTTTCCATTAACATCGTCTAAAAGAACATTGGCTTTTGCCATCAAGCCATCCGCTTGGTGAAGCAAAACGTCGACATCACTAGAAACGAGTTTCACCGTACGATTGGCTTCCTCAACAACCTTTGAAACTTTAACTAAAAGTACAATTAAGAAGATAACCAAAGCTGCAAAAGCAATTGCAATAATCAGCCAGGCTATATTTTGTACACTAATTTCTCCCATACTTCACCTCCGAAACCGCTTAAATTCAAACGGTAATTTTACTTTATTATAGCAAAATTAATATTTTTTATAAACTAATTTGGCACATAAATTTCACCTCGGTATTTAGGGCACTCGTACCAGCGTTTTGGAGGATTTTTATCTTTATCCCTTTTTTATTCTTTCCTCAGAAAAAACTCGTCCTTACCATAAAAGTTTATGTGAGAGATTGCCAGCTTCTTTGACAAGCTCGGTGATGAAAGTATAGCTTTCGCTGTAAAATTTTTCGGAATTCTTGGCTTCTTGTATAGGTGCTTCTTTTGGTCCTCTTTCGTCAAGCAATTTATCTTTATCTAGTGAAAGGCTTCCTTTTGTTATATTTTGGGTATAAATGTTAAGCACATCTTTATTTGTCTTTTTCAGTGGGACAGTTGTTTTGTGGATGCTGAGAGTATCCGAGGGAAGGCTACGGACGGTTTTCGTTTGTTGATGGAGTATATTAAAAACACAAAATGTGATAAGCCCAACAGTTGTCACAAGTGCAAGTGTATGTTTCATTTTTCGCTCCTCTTCTCCTCTTAATATCTCTATTTTACGCGTACTGGCATGAAGCTGAGCTTACTTTTTTGTAATGTAATAAAAAATGCACCTTTTGCCTTACTACAAAAGATACACTTGTACATTTTTTTCTTAATCAATTTTTTTCAAACGTCTGATGAGCACAAACGCTATACCCGCAACAATCATTAGGGCTGAGAAGACCTGTGATACACGGAATGCTCCCCACATCAGACTATCTGTCCGCATGCCTTCCACAATAAAGCGAACTGCTCCATACCAGATAAGGTAGAAAGCAAAGATTTCACCACGCTTGAGTCCTGGAATACGATGGCGGAAAATCATAATGAGAAGAAAGCCCGAAAAGGTTCCAATACTTTCGTAGAGGAAAGTGGGTATTCGATAAGCGCCATCAATAAACATCTGCTCCCGAATAAAGGTCGGCAGATAATTTAAGTTGCTTACTGCATCGCCATAGGCTTCCTGATTGACAAAATTTCCCCAACGTCCAAAAGCTTGTCCGATTAATACACCAGGAATACTTATATCCAGTAAATCCAGAGGATTAATCATCCTATAGTAAGAAAAGACAAACAAGACAATTGCACCCGCAATCAGACCGCCATAAATTGCACCTCCGCCATCCCAAAGAGCGATAATTTCACTCGGATGTTGGCTATAATAACCCCATTGGAAAGCAACGTAATAAGCCCGGACACCGATCAGACCGATTGGAAAAGCCCATAAGATAAAGTCAATCACATCATCTGAAGTCAAGCCTCGCCGTGGTGCTTCCTTACATGCCAGCCAGACACCTAGGGCAGCCCCCGTCACAATGAAAATCGCATACCAATGAATGGAAAAGGGCCCTAACTCTAAAGCAATCTTATTCATTGCTAAATATGGAAAATAATTCACTTTCACTCCTTAGCTATTGTTTTCGATCAAATGTGTCAAACGATCTTCAAAAAGTGCCGTTGCATCATAGCCCATATCTTTGGCACGATAGTTCATAACGGCAGCCTCAATAATTGTGGAGACATTACGCCCTGTTTTTACAGGAATCTTGATCTGTGGCACTTCAACATCTGCAAGAATAATGTTTTTCACTCCATTGCCCAAACGGTCAAATTCGCCCCCTACTTCATAAGGTTCAAGATAAATTGTTAAATCAATATCCGTTTGATCCTTGACCGCACGCGCACCGTACAAACTCATAACATCAATAATACCAACACCACGAAGCTCCAAGAAATTTTGCAAAACTGGCGCCGGTTCCCCCGCTAAAGTAAAGGCATCTCTTTGGAAAACATCGACACGATCATCAGCCACAAGACGATGGTTACGCGCCACCAAGTCCAAAGCCGTTTCTGATTTCCCGATACCACTTGCTCCCTGAATCAACACACCCACACCATAAATGTCCATCAAAACACCGTGTACACTGACACGCTCTGCCAGCTCTTCATCCAAGTAAGAGGTCAGGATACTGTTCAGACGGCTAGTTGTCTCACGTGACTGTAGCAAGACAATATCATGCTTACGCGCAGCATTCACCATCTCTTCTGGAATTTCAAGATTACGTGCAACAATAACAACAGGAGTTATCTCTGTCATCACTTTTTTGAGAATATCGTAACGCGCATCACCTACCTCGTTCATCATGTAGGACCATTCTTTCATCCCGAAAAGTTGTATCCGTTCAGGGGTAAAGTATTCAAAATAACCAGACATCTCTAAACCTGGGCGTAAAATATCTGAGGTGGTCACTTCTTTTTGAAGTGCTGTTTCCGTCGAGTAGATAACATTAAATTTTATTTTTTTGATGAGATCTTGTACTGTGACTGTCATAACCGTCTCCTATCGTCTTTTTCTCTCCTTATTATATCAAAATATAAACAATAATCCTTTTTGCTTTGGCTAATAGAGTTTAATATTTTATCCCCATTCAATAGTTAAAGAATAACTTAGTATATTGGGGAATCTCAAACGTAAAAATAGTAAAAAAAAAATAATGGATGTTCTCCATTATTTGATCTTGCTAAGTTTTACAAACTTGTCTACTTTATATGCCACGTAAATTCTGCGGCCTAAAAGGAAGCTTGCGATAAAGACCCAAAACCATTGTGCCTGGAAAAAGGCGATGGAGAAAATCCATGCTTCAATGATTGTTCCAAGTATAAAAGAGTAAAATCGTGATTTTAACATAGATTAACTATATCATACCCAAGAACTGAGGTCAAATATGCTAAACGAAATTTTTACCCTAGCGTCACTTTTTTACACTTGTTTTTTCATTCGCTTCCTGATAGAAAAAAGTTGGGGGATACTGTATAATACATTATGATCATCGCGCAGCATCAGCATTGAAATCAACTTAAGAAAGAAGATTACCTAATGGAAAAAGTACATGATGAAGGTCCTTTCTACCATGGGACGAAAGCCGAACTCAAAATAGGGGATTATTTAAGAGCGGGTTTTGTCTCTAATTATGATTCACGTGTGACCATGAATCATATCTATTTTACAGCTTTAAAAGATGGCGCTGGCTTTGCTGCGCAAATCGCTGCTGGAAAAGCTGAGGTGCCACATGTCTATCTGGTGAAACCAACAGGTCCTTATGAAAATGATCCCAATGTAACCGATAAAAAATTCTCGGGTAATCCCACACGTTCTTATCGCTCTACCGCACCATTAAAAGTAATTGCTGAGGTGACCGATTGGGTGCGACAACCTCAAGATAAGATTGACAGTTTACGGGAAAAAATTGCCACACGTGCGACAAACAGTAAAACAAACATTATTAATTAAACCACCCTTACATCCAACTGTATTTTAAACATGTATCACCTAGCAAAAAAACTACAATTTTGGTAAAATGAGGTGCTATGGAAAAAATTAAAAACTTTGCTAAGACTGAAGCCTTCACTTATCTCGTCTTCGGTGTCTTGACAACCCTTGTCTATTACGTCTTTATGCAGTCAAGCTTTTATCTGCTTAATCATCCTGGGATAAATGCAGGGGCGATTTCAGAGGCTATCGGACAAATTGTCAGTATTATCTTTGCTTTCTTTACCAATAAAATTTGGGTTTTCAAACATAAATCTACGCATATTTTCCGTGATTTCCTTAACTTTGCTGCCGGACGTTTATTCTTCATGCTTTTGGCTATTGTTCTGAAATGGTGGTTTATCGATAGTCATCCGGAGATTTTGATGGATCTCTTGCACTTGAAAAAACCAGTAGTCGTTCTTGCCCTTTCACTGGCCATCCAAGTATTGAATATTGTCTTGAACTACTTCTATTCAAAATTTATTGTTTTCCGTAAAAAAGCGAAAGTATAAATGTATAATAAAAAAAAACGTCTGCCAAAACAGAGCGTTTTTTATTTTCTAATTTCTTTAATAAAAGCAACAATCTCACCACGTCGTGTTTCGATTTGACCAAAGGACTTTTTCTGATAAGTGGCATTGAATACCGCGCCGATGATTATAACTTTAGCTATGAAAATAAACCAAATCATTAAACCAAATATAAGCAAGGAACCGACCAGTTTAAAGTCACGCATTTGCCCTAAAGCTCGACTTAAATAGGCCCCAAAAAAATGAGGCAGAGCCACAAGAACCAAGGTAGAGAAAATGGTTCCGGGCATAATATAGCGTAGCTTATGTATTTTGACATTGGGTAAGACAAAGTACAATAAAATCAAAGAAATAAGCACAACAACGATGACAACTGGTAAGGTAGCTGTTTGCAATGCCCGGTACAGTCGATCATCAAAGGCAAAGAGGTTCTCATGCACATAGGTCAAAATCACCTGACCAAATGTTGAAATCAAGATAGTTAAAGAGAGCATAACCATGAGTCCTAAGCCAACAACTAAACCAATGATTCGACTGAGAATGAAATCACGATGTTCTGAAACCTCATAAGCTTTGTTCATAGCCATCTGTAAGGTCGCAAGTGCACGAGAAAATGTCCAAAAACCAGCCAAAACGGAAATCGAAAGTAATCCTGTATTGGGGTTTTCTAAGACATTTCGAATAAATCCGACACTCATATCATAAATCTGATCCGGAATCTGATCACGAAGCACTTCCAAGATCATATCAATATCAAGATTTAAGAAAGGGAGAATGTTGGCAAAAATCAACAGTAGCGGGAAAATGGATAAAAGCAAGTAATAAGCCACAGCAATACTTGATAAGGACATCTCTGAACTTTTATAAAAGTTCATGAAGTCTTTCAAAGTTTGCCAAGACGACACACGTTGAAAAAGAGCTTTCATCTGGTCTTCTCCTCCTTTCATTTTTATGTCTTAATAAGATAGGAGAGACGTGTTAATAAGTGCCTTCTTCTCCTTGGCTTGTCAAAATTACTGGACCGTCTTTAGTAATGACAAACTGATGTTCATATTGACATGATAAACCGCCGTCCAATGTCTTGTGCATCCAGCCTGTTTCCATATCGGTATCAATTTCCCAAGTCCCTGTCGAAATCATGGGTTCAATGGTCAACACCATACCCTCACGTAAACGTAAGCCACGTCCAGCTTTTCCGTAATGTGGCACCAGTGGATCTTCATGGAAAGTTGGACCCATACCATGACCGACAAGGTCACGAACCACACCATAACCACGACTTTCTGCATGTTCTTGAATAGCTGCCCCAATGTCACCGATACGGTTACCAACAACAGCTTGTTCGATTCCGAGATAGAGACACTCACGTGTCACATCCATAAGGTTCTTCACTTCTTCTGATGGTGTGCCTACAGCATAAGCCCAGCAGCTATCTGCAATGGCTCCGCTGAAACCTTCCGTGTATTTCTTCATCTCAGGAACATTATCAAAATCAAGTTTTGAAACATCAACAGATCCATCTTCAACCATCCCCAAAACCATATCTACTTTGATAAGGTCGCCATCTTTTAATTTCATGTGGCGTGGAAAACTGTGCGCAACCTCATCGTTCAATGAACAACATGTGGCATAAGGATAATCCATAATTGAACCATCTACACCGATTTGGAGAGGAAGCGTATTATTTTCTTTACAAACTTTTCGTACATATTCTTCGATTTCCCACATATCGATACCTGGTTTTATCAAATCACGCAAACCGATATGGATGCTTGCCAACAAAGAGCCAGCACGATCCATTTGATCTATTTCCCGTTGAGATTTTAATGTAATCACTATTTTTACCTTCTTCTAAATATTTCTTTAATCGTAATGATACTCCTATTTTATCATAAAAATACCGTGGTAGAAAGTACCGAAAAATGCATAGGAGCTGATTTTTCTGGAATTTCTTGATATAATTTTGTTATATAAATTTCACAAGGGAGCAAAAAATGGCTTTAGCAAAAGTAGTTTATGCAAGTATGACCGGCAATACGCAAGAAATCGCGGAAATCGTTGCTGATAAATTGGAAGATTTAGGTCTTGATGTAGATTTGGACGAATGTACTTCAGTTGACGCTGACGAATTTGAAGATGCGGATCTTTGTATTGTTGCCACTTATACTTATGGCGATGGTGAATTGCCAGATGAAATCGTTGATTTCTATGAAGATTTGCAAGATGTTGATCTTTCTGGAAAAACATTCGGTGTCTGTGGGTCAGGAGATACTTTCTACGATGATTTCTGTATTTGTGTCGACATGTTTGAGGAACAATTTGCACTTACTGGAGCTGAGAAAGGTGCAGAATCTGTCAAAGTGGACTTGAATGCGGAAGATGAAGATATTACAAATCTTGAAACTTTTGCAGAAACTTTGGCAGCCAAAGTTCAATAAAAGAAAAAAACTGCCTATGAGCAGTTTTTTTATAGGCTAAACATCAAAATACCCGCAGCCACTGCGACATTCAAAGACTCTGCGCGTCCAGGCATCTCAATATGGACAAGTTGATCCGCCACAGCTACTGCCTGAGCAGAAACACCCGCACCTTCATTCCCCATCACTAAGGCAAAGTCCCCTTCTGCTACAAGTTCTTTGTGACTGATGGACCGGTTGGACAAAGTGGTAACATAAAGAGGAATACGCGCTTCTTGTAATTCCGTAAAATCTGCCACAGACAAAACAGGAATGTGAAAGTTACTTCCTTGCATACTTCGCATCACTTTTGGAGCATAAATATCTGCCGTGTCCCCCATACAAAGTACTGCTGAAAACCCTGCAGCATCTGCTGTCCGAATCATCGTTCCGACATTTCCAGGATCTTGGACATTTTCAAGGACTAAATACTTACCATGCCCCAACTCAATTTTCACTTCTTCGAAAGCTATTTCAGCAACAACACCTTGTGGTGTTCCAGCATCCGATAGGCTTTTAAGAACTTCTGAACTCACTGCAAGAACATTTTCCAGATGTGAAACGTGTTGATATTTGCTTTCTTCCACAAAGATTTGTAAAATTTTCGCTCCCGAATTGACAGCTTCTTCTAGCAAATGAAAGCCTTCAATAAGATAAGAATTTTTGCGATATTTTTTCTTTGTCAGCAGTTTACGTGCTTCTTTTATTTTTTTATTGTCTTTTGCTGTAATAATTTCCATTTGCTATAATTATAACATAGAATACATGAAGTTTTTTTATTTTCCTATAAGGAGGTGTAGGTATGTATAAGGTTAAAATGATTGCTCACGGCCAGGTACAAGGTGTTGGTTTCCGTTATGGTACGGTCCAAATCGCTCGTCAACTCAAACTCAGAGGACGCGTGTGGAATAATTCAGACGGTACGGTAGGACTTTATGTCCAGTCAGATAGCCAGAAAGCTTTGTCAGACTTCGAAGATAAACTTCGTCAAGGCCCCACTCCTTTTGCCTCAGTCACAAATCTCGAAATCTATCCAGACGAATTCCCGGACTTTAAAAATTTCGATATTAAATATTAATGAACAAACAAAAAGGACTGTCTTAAACAGTCTTTTTTGTTTTACCAGTTAAAAAGATTAAGAAGCATCAAATGCCACTTGACTTCATTGGCATAATACATATTTCCACCATTAACGTAGAGTTTCCCCCCGCTGTTCATCAAAGAGTCAACCGTTACATGATAATAGGTTGCATTTGTGGTGTTTCCCAAACTGGGTGCTACAACTGTACGTGAATATTTTTCAGCCAGTTCTAAATTATTTTTTCCACCATTTTTTGCAACATAATCTATATAGGATTGACCAAAGTTATATGCTTGAACGCCTGTCCAAATATCAACATTTTTGTCTTCAGCGTACTCTAAAACTTTACAAAGGTTTGAAACACCTTGTGCGATACTCTTATCTTCATCTGAAATACTATTTTGATTGCCGTTCAAGCTCTCGCTCGACTGCATAACATCCACGGCATTTCCTTTTGTCTCTGTATAAATAATAGCTAATGCAAGCTTTGTATCTCCCTCTAAGCCTTGAGCTTTTAGGGTTGCATCAACCGATTTTTCATATTGCATCACGTTTTTTACGTTCCTATAAGTTCGGTGCACGTAAAAACCTGCTCCGACCACTGCTGCCAGTAGCGCAAGCTTGATGAATAGCTTCAAAATTTTCAACATTTATCTATTCCTAATCATTTTTTCGACGGCTCATGTCTCAATTCCAGTTGTTATTATATGCCATCTCATGTTAAAAACTTCTCTAGCATTTCCACCTTTATTTACTTATCACTGTTCATTTTTATTCGGTTGGTGGAAATTTTGTTAAAAAAGTCGTACTTATATTCTAGACTAAAGGAAACCCTTTTGTCAAATCTAATGCAAATTGGCGAACTTCTTGAAGTGCAAATTCGTCATCTTTATTGGATAATGCTTTAATAATTGCTTGTGCAATCTTACGGCTCTCCTCTTCCTTCATGCCGCGGCTAGTGATTGCTGCGGCACCAATACGCACACCGCTTGTTTTAAAAGGACTAAGTTCCTCACCAGGAACAGAGTTCTTATTGAGGGTAATGTTAACTGTATCAAGGAGATTTTGTGCTTCTTTACCGTTAATTCCAAGCTCTGTTACTTTGACGAGGAAGAGATGATTGTCTGTACCATCTGAGATAACATGTAAACCAGCTCTGCTAAATTCATCGGCCATGGCTGCTGTATTTTTCACTACTTGATCAATATAAGTTGAAAAGTCTGGTGACAAAGCTTCTTTAAAGGCAACTGCTTTAGCAGCAATAACATGCTCCAAGGGACCACCTTGTAATCCAGGGAAAATAGCGCTGTTGATTTTTTTAGCTAGCTCCGCATCATTGGTCAAAATGAGCCCCCCACGTGGGCCACGCAATGTTTTATGTGTTGTAGAGGTTACTACATCTGCATAAGGAAAAGGACTTGGATGATGACCTGTAGCTACAAGACCAGCGATATGAGCCATGTCTACCATCAATTTTGCACCGACACGGTCTGCAATCTCACGGAATTTTGAAAAATCGATAATACGAGAGTAAGCCGATGCACCAGCAACGATAAGTGCTGGGCGATGCTTTTCAGCTTGTGCTGCAATCTCATCAAAATCAAGCAATTCTGTTTCTGAATTAAGACCGTAAGAAACAAAGTTATACATCTTGCCTGAGAAGTTAACTTGAGAACCATGAGTCAAATGCCCACCAGAATTCAAATCCATACCTAATACAGTGTCACCCGGCTCAATCAAGGCCATGTAAGCTGCTGCATTGGCTTGTGAGCCAGAGTGTGGCTGCACATTAGCAAAGTCTGCATGGAAGAGTTCTTTGGCACGCTCGATAGCCAAGTTTTCCACCACATCTACAGCTTCTGTCCCACCATAATAACGCTTTTCCGGATAACCTTCTGCGTATTTATTTGTTAAGACGGATCCCTGAGCTGCACGTACCGCTGGGGATACGATATTTTCTGAGGCAATTAACTCAATTGTTTCTTGTTGTCGAACTTCTTCGGCATGTATAGCAGCCCAAAGTTCTGGATCAAACGCTTCAAAATTATAAATTTCCATGTGTGTCTCCTTTGCCTTATACGATGCTTACCTCAAGCATTTTTCCTTTTGCGTGGGTAGCTTTTGTACATCTACCATTATATCTAAAGCAAAGTGCCGAACCAAATTATTTGTTCAGACAATTTCAGATAATTCTGGAACAGCCTCAAGAAGTTCTTGCGCTGTAATTGCCCCTTGACGTAAAATTTTGGGCATTTCACCAGAAAGATCCAAAATCGTTGTATCTAGACCATAAACACTATCATCTTGAAGTGCAACAGCTGCTTTATCAAGGATAGCGGATGTTAAATCATCATAGAAACGTGGGCTTGGTGAGCCGGTAAGATTAGCAGAGGGACCAACTAAAACCCCTAAAGCTTTAATCACTTCTTGTGTGGCTGGAATTGAAGGCATTCGGAATCCGACAGTAGTTTTCCCCACATGAATCCACTCAGGAACTTCAGGACTTGCTTCTAAAATAATCGTCAACGGTCCAGGCAGAAAAGTTTGCACGAGTTTTTCAAGATAAGCAGGTTGATGCACTGAATATTTTAAAATTGTGTCATAATCTGCCACGTTCATATTCAAGGCTTTTTCAACAGGACGCCCTTTTACAGCATAAAGTTTTTGCACCGCTGCCTCGTTGGTTGCATCCGCGAAAATGCCGTAAACTGTTTCTGTTGGCAACACTGCCAATTCTCCTGCTTTTAAAGCTGCTATTGCTTTTTCAACTGTCATTTTATAGCTCCTTTCTTAAGTAGCATTTATCTTTAAGTTGTTTTCCATCTTCGTAAATCGGAAAACTATAATGGTCAATAAAATAATTCTTTATTTTATGGGTATATTCAAAACCACAAGCTTCATAGAAAAGGACATTTCCCGATATATCGTCGGTGCCGACGGTCATGACACCCTGGCCTTTGTACTTTTTAAAAAGGTAGTTTATCAGGGCTCTGCCATAGCCTTGACCTTGTGCATCAGGCGCTACAGCTAGGTTTTCAATTTCGAGAGTCGGACTGACTACACACACTGCCCTAATTTCAGACTGATCCATCAGTACAAAAAGTTCCCCTTTTGCAAGATAGGTCATAATATGCTCATGATCATCAGCTAAAAGAAGTAAAGGGAGATATCTCTCTTTCTTTACTTCTGTATGTTTTATTTCCATCTATGTCACACTTATCATACGATCTTTTTCAAAAATATCACGGTGCACACGGACTTTTTTAGTAGGAAAAGCCTTCTCAAACAAGTCTTTCACTGCTGGACCTTGCTTATAACCAATTTCTAAATATATTTTCCCTTGTGGCCTTAAAAATTGATGAGCTGCTTCAGCAATGTTCTGATAAATTGCTAGACCTTGATTTTCAGCAAAGAGTGCGCTATCCGGTTCAAAGCGAATGACGGATTGATCCATTTCATACGTTTCATCAAAGGCAATATAGGGTGGGTTGGACACAATGATATCGTACTGTTCTTGAATATTTTCAAAGACATCAGAGAGAATGAAATTAAGAGAAATTTGATGTCTTTTTGCATTCAATTGAGCAAGTTCAAGTGCTTTTTCTGAAACATCCGATGCAGTAATCTCCCACTCTTTTCTTTTCTCCGCCAATGCTAGAGCAATGGCTCCAGATCCTGTGCCAATATCTAAAACTGTACGTCTATCTTGCTCATTTTCAGCGAGAATCATCTGCACCAGCTCTTCAGTTTCTGGACGTGGAATCAGAACACGCTCATCCACAGCAAGTTTTAAATCACAGAATTCTGCCCAGCCTACAATATATTGTGGCGGTTCATTATTTTTCAAGCGCTGTGCGACAGATGTAAGTGCAGCTAAATCCGTATATGAAATCGCTTCTCTTTGTAAATTTAACCACTGTAATTTTGTGAGCTCGTGTAAATTTCTCCAGACAAATTCTAGAGCGAAAGGCTCTTCCAAATCTTGAGATAATTGGCGCACAGCCTCAATCCATAACATTTTTTCTTTCCTCACTCTCCTCACCTTTTAAAGGAGAGGAAAAACACGCCCCACTAAGTAAACGATGATGGGGATTTTTAGATTATCTTTTGCAAAAAGGACACCATTTTCATTCCGTGTCCTATTTTTCTCATTGACAATATTTTCCAATCTTCCTAGAGCCAAAGCATCAAAGGTTTTCATAATTTCCGTCACCGATTGACTGCTGTATTTGCCAAACTCCGCAAGTGAAAGAACTTTTTTACGTTTGCTCCAATTGTCTCCTTCTTTGAGCTCTTGCCAAAGACGACAATAAGCATTGTCCTTGTAAAAGTCAATGCTCATCCGTACGCGTCTATCCAATCTCTGAAGATGCTTTGAAGGACTCTCAACATTTTCAATAGTAATCCAATAATCTTGGTTGATCGCTTGGCAATAGAGTAAATCAAAGTGCGTCTCTTGGGCACTGACCTCAAAGACAAGGACTTTTGTCTCAACGTCCTTCACTCTCTTCGCCGTTTCCATACGTCTTTGCTCTTCTGCACGCAGCCGTATGTTAAAACCTTCAAATTGAAATTCGGTCATTACTTGTTAAGCTCCGCCAACTTCTCCGTTTGATCATAAACTACAAGTGCATCAATGACTTCATCCATTTTTCCAGAAAGGATGGTATCTAACTTTTGTAAAGTTAGACCGATACGGTGATCGGTCACGCGGTTTTGGGGGAAATTATAAGTACGGATACGTTCTGAGCGGTCACCTGTTCCGACAGTGGACTTACGTTCAGCATTTTGCTTGTCCAACTCGATTTGTTGATAGTAGTCAAATACCTTCGTATTAAGCAATTTTATGGCTTTGTCACGGTTTTTTTGTTGCGTACGTTCTTCTTGCATTTCAACTTTGATGCCTGTAGGCAAGTGAACCATACGTACAGCTGTCGCAACTTTGTTGACATTTTGTCCACCAGCACCTGAGGCATGGTAGATATCCACACGAAGATCTTTTTGTTCAATTTTCATCTCGAATTCTTCAACTTCAGGCATGACAAGGACTGTTGCTGTTGAAGTATGCACACGTCCTTGTGTCTCTGTTGATGGCACACGCTGCACGCGGTGAGCACCAGATTCGTATTTTAGTTTACTGTAAACAGAAGTTCCCGAAACAAGGGCTGAAACTTCTTTATAACCTCCAATGCTCGTCACACTGGCTTCCATGATTTCAAATTTCCAACCTTGTGACTCTGCATAATGCTGGTACATATTTAACAAATCACCAGCAAAAAGGGCTGCTTCATCACCACCTGCTGCGCCACGAATTTCCAAGATGATATTTTTATCATCGTTTGGATCTTTAGGGAGCAAGAGAATTTTAATCTTTTCTTCCAGTTCTTCTTTGGCTGATTTTGCTTCTGAAAGCTCTTCTTTGAGCATTTCTTTCATGTCCTCATCAAGGCCACCTTCACCAAGCATTTCTTCACTATCAGAAATAGTTTCGAGCACCTTTTTATATTCATTATAAGTGGCTACAGTGTCTCGCAGACTCGCTTCTTCACGTGAAAGTTCCATAAAGCGCTTTGTATCATTGACAACCTGTGGGTCACTGAGTAATTCGCCCAGCTCCTCATATCGTCCTACCATCGTTTCAAGTTGATCAAACATTTTTTTATTTTTCCTTACTTCTTTTTTTATATCTCTTCGTTTATACGATTACTCTCCATCTTTTTCAATGGATGAAAATAGTGCTTACGACACACTGGAATATAGCTCTCATTGCCACCGATCTGCAGTTGTTCGCCTTCATATACAGGTTCACCTTCAACCATGCGTAAAACCATCGTTGCTTTTTTACTGCAATACCAGCAAATCGTTTTAATTTCTTCAATTTTATCAGCCAGAAGCAATAAGTATTTTGAGCCTTCAAAAAGTTCATTTCTGAAATCATTTTTTAAGCCAAAAGCCATCACAGGGACATTTAAATCATCGACCACGCGTGCCAGATCATAAATATTTTGTTTATTGAGAAATTGGGCTTCATCAATCAGCACACAAAAAGGCCTTATCGGCAAGTTTTCGATATATTCATAGACATTCATAGTATTGTCAATCGCTACAGCTTCGCTACTCATACCAATACGACTTGCGACTATACCAACACCAGCACGTGTATCTAAACTAGAAGTCATAATCAAAACAGGTTTTCCCTGTTCTTCATAATTATGGGCAACTTTCAGGATTTCGATACTTTTGCCTGAATTCATGCTGCCATATTTGAAGTACAATTGTGCCAATTTTCTTTCCCCTTTATAAAAATGGCTTAAAAGCCTTATTTAATAGCACTTTTCAGTATTATTATTATTTTATTTTCGATAATAATATCATTAATTCTTACTACTTTTATTCATTTCTGCTCATAATGAAATACGATGCGGTTGACCTGAACGAATACAAAATTAGATGTCCAACTTACAGAAACTTTACCCTCAGATTTTGTAACTATATTAAAGTGTCTCATACGCCAGAGGAATTTGTTTTTCCGAGTTGCTGACCATAAACTTCCTGCTTTTCTATCTTCAACTTTCATATTCACTACCTTTTCTTTTGGGAAAAGTGCAGAATAAAAATCATACTTATTATATCATTTTTATCTGTATTTTTCCTCGTCTTTTATTTTTAAAAATTCATCAAATGCTGGAAACAGTACAGGTCCACCTATTCTAAAATAATTTCCTTGTATGAAGCATTTGGCTTTTTTTATTTCACAAATTTTGTGTCTAATGGTAGAAACCTTTATAGAATAAAAGTTTGAAACTCCTTCTGCATCAATCATTTTCTTATCCACGGTTATTCCTGTTCTACTCATCCTTCCCCTTCTATACAAAAAAAGAAGGACAAGATTTATCTCGTCCTTAATATTCACCGATTTTATTTTAATTACTTATAATTCTTGTCTTAAAACTTTCCCCTCCTTATCCCTTTTGAGAATAAATTTCTCTACTATTTCACTTTTACAATAGGCTATCGCCTCTCCTGTATAATTAAAGTTTTTATTTAATGAAAAAGACACATAATCATATTCAGGATAAATAACTAAAAAGCTCACAAACTCAGACATAATAGTAATTGATCTTCCATCTTTACTTTGATAATCATATATATTTTTTTCTAATTTCCCCCATGCTACATTTGATAATGTCATTATAGACTGGCGCATAAGTTCAATGTTCCGTTCATAGGAAATCAATTTCTCGCACCATTGAATGACAACAGATAGTCTGGCATAAGGTGGTAAAGATAATTCCTGTTCAATTTCTCTTTACCGTTTGTCAAAGGCAATATACTTCATGTTCCATTGTCTTTCTGCATTCTTTACTTGATTACGAAGCCGTGTTAAAGCCATAAAACGCTCCCTAATTCTATTATAGGTATTGCTTTTGCAACTCCAATAAATATTCTGGATACCATTCGAACCATTCTGAATAATCTTTACCGTCCATAGCTTGTGCTTCTTCTTCATTAACGGAATCAACCCCATAGTTAGATGTTCCAACTTGTCGAGCATAAATACCTACCCAATTCCTCTCACCTTCCCACATACTATCCGGAATAAATTTTTTATTTTTCAAATCAATAGGAGTCAAACGGCGTATTTCTTTTACTTCCATAATTTCCTCCACACAAAAAACTTGCCTTCCAGACAAGTTTTTTCTTATATTTCTATTTCCTGTTTTATTTCTTGTTTTTCTTAACACGTAATATACTAAAAATTGATCCTAATATTAGTAAAGCGATACCTATCATAAAGATTAGAGCAGAAGTATGTTCTCCTGTTTTTGGTAATTTTTTAGTATTTTATGTATTATTTTCTCTTGATGTATCCTTAGCATTTGATGAATTATCATTGTCAATAGTTGATCCCTCTTCTTTAGGACTAGAGCCTCTTGGAATATTATAAAGTTACCTTTTTCTTGTCAATAATACAAATCAACCAATAAACTAATTTTTGAATATATTTTTCCAAATACACAAAGTAAAAAGCTACTGAAAATTATAGTCAGTAACTCTTTATTTTATATATTTAACACACACATTTTAACTTGCTTGGTTAGTTTTTGGTTAATTATAATCTTATAGCCCTACATTCGCTTATTTACTATATCTGTTGAGGATTTAAATTCATTTTACCATTATGCCCAAAATCTTTGCTTAAAAATCTACGTCAGATAGTACTCTTTTTAAATTTGTGTATTTAAACTATATGATTTTTTCAAAATACAAGATTATGTTATCATTAATTTATACAAGTGAAAGCGTTTTACACACGAATTAGAAAAAGGGAGGGTACATGAATACTAAAAGTTCAAGAACATATTTAACAGACTCATCATCTAAAAAGAATTTAGTTAAACAATTATTAAGCCACAATTCAACGGATTCACGATTAAAAATAACATTGTGCTTCCCAATATTTAGTGATTTTACAGAAAATGAAAAAAGTCGAATTATTTATAATAATTTATTAAAAGAACTTCAAAACGACTTAATTAACCAATTTCCTAAAAGGGAATGGACGGATTTGTTAAATCAACTCCAAGAACTTGGCAACGATTTAGAATTCTTTAGGGGAAATGGTAATGGCATTCTTCTATTTGCTGATTCTAATTTCATTTATAGAATTGATGCTTTTCACAATGTTGCTACATATGTACATGCCGGAGATCAATTCTTAATTAAAGATATATTTGTATTTGATAAAATATATCAAAAACCCAAATATATAATAGAAATTGGCAAAGATCGTTGCTTTAGTTGGGATACTAAAAATTATGATTCCGTAGTTTTAAAGGATATTCCTTATAATATAACAGATTATTATGATGATTTTGATAACGATTCCAACCTAAATGTAGGTAACTATGGTGGACTTGATGGAAGTTATCATGGCCATCGTACTAAAGATGAAGAAGAAAAAAAGGCTCAAAAAAATTATTTTCAGTATCTAATTAAAAAAATAGAATCTTTAACCTCAGAGGAGCATATTACAATTTCATTATGTGGTGTACAAGAGGTTATTGATAACTTTTTGAGCTTAACTCAGGATCAATCTTATATTTTCTCTGCATTGAAAGTTCCTCTTTCTAAGCTCACCAAGAAAGAAATGAGAGATATTGTTGAAGAAACTTTTGAAAAACATCTGAATCATGAAATTAAAGGATTACACTTAGAGTTAGAGAATGCAAAATCAGAAAATAAATTAGTTCATGATATCCAAACTATTAATTACAATCTGGATAATAGATTAATCAAAAAGATTATTTTTTTCAATACGTCAGAAGGATACTCAATTGAACAAAATCAATTAATAATAGCTTGTGTAAAGCAAAATGTAGAAGTTATTGTTCTTGATAACAATCCAAAAACTCCAACTATCAATGCTATCTTATACTAAAATATAGATTTTAGTATAAGAAGATAACTATAATACACTTAATAAATACTATTTCCTTGTGTCCATACAAGGAAATTTTTATTTATTAAGTGTATTATACGAATTCTTCTCCTCGATAGTTTCTCTTCATAAAGTGTAGTGCAGTTCTTGATTTCATAGATACTTTTTGATTCAATAATAGAAATATACTAGCAACTAAGGTCATAAAGCCGAGCCCTCCAACCTGTATCAAAATCAAAATAATAACTTGACCAAAAAAAGACCAGTATGTACTTGTATCTAGGACAGCTAATCCAGTGACACATGTGGCCGAGATTGCGGTAAAAATAGAATCCACAAAGCTGGTATATTCTCCAGTTCTTGAAGATATCGGAAGACTCAGTATACTTCCTCCTAATATTACTACAAAAAGAAAACTCAAAAAAATAATTTGTAAATCTGTTAAATTTTTAATCATCCTTTTAATAAAAAAGTTTTTCATTCCTATCCAATCCTGCATCCATAAAGTATTTACCATAATTAGTATAGCAAATTAAATACATTTGTCCTAAATGTCAAAACCCATATTTTTTCGAAAAAAATCTAGCTTTATAACATCTCGTAGTTCATTTTACAAATCATGAATGAGCTGATATACTAAACTTCTAAAGAAATTAAATCACAAATTTAAGTATTGATTTTTAGAATGCGTTTATATAAAAAATAAAATGATAACTTTATATTATGATATAGGAAATGCTTCATGTGTTCAGGCAATAAAATGGTTTAGAGAGCATAATATTAACATCAAGAAAAAGAGAATAGAATTAATAACAAAAAATGAATTAGTCTATATCCTTTCTTTAACTGATAATGACTTACCTGATATTTTAAAATATACAACTAGGCTAAGCCTCAAAAAAAAATAGATCAAATAAAACACATTGAAACTTCTACATTTAACACAAGTGTAAATTATATTCTTGAAAATACTAATATCTTAAGAAGCCCCCTTATAGTTGATCAGAACAAGCTACTCTTCGGTTACAAAGCAGAAGATATAAGAATTTTTTCACCTCCCAAATATAGAGAGGTTGAAATATCCTAGGTCTTTATAAAAGATATAAAATAAAAGTCATTCGAATATATTCGAATGACTTTTATTTACACACCATTTAGTTGGTTGGTTAGTTTTTGGTTAGTTTCTAGCTTTATTTTTTAAAAACCTATATTTATCAGGTCTAATAAGAACTTTAAAATAAAACTTTATATTACCATATCTTACTATGAGATCCAAAGTTATCATGGTATTTAGCAGGCGCAAGAGTTAAAGTCTCGCGATCAACTACCCGTACATCATGATCTTCAAGTTCTACAATAATAATATTTTTAAATTTATCAGTATCTGCAGTAACTACTGTTGCTCTTTGGCCATTTGATAATGTAATTATATCTCCTGTTTGCATTTTATCTTCCTTCCCGAAAATTTGATCTTTGGATAGAAATATTGTTCTGCTAAAAACTTATTCTTCCTTACTATAAATGAGTAAATCTATATTTAATACTCAATTTATACACAATAATTTAAATACTTATAGTAACCATACATGTTCACATAAGTTAGCTTTTTGTAACTAGAATCAAATATGTATTCTTTAAAGTTTATACTTTTCCTCATTGTTGCTAATTCATAATTTACTAAACTCAATGGTTTTTCAAATATTACTGATATCTGTTGTTTAGTTCTTGCTATTCCCATATACCTCCTCCTTTCACTCCTCGTCTATTATACCTTTATGTATTTTTTCAGCCATTCTATCTTATTTGTAAGTTATATCTTCTTAAGATATGACAAATTATTATTTTATATCCAAACCAATATATATAAAAATCCCCGACGAAGCAGGGAAATCATCTTCATATTGCGTGAGCAGGATTTGAACCTACGACCTTCGGGTTGTGAGCCCGACGAACTACCGAGCTGCTCCATCCCGCGTTAATAAAAACAGCAGAAATTTACATCACTTATTTAAATCACGCTATAACCTACAAGCTAGATTTTCCGTAGATGTACCCAATTGACTCACTCATTGTAACACACTTTTCTCTCATTCCCTAATTTACTTCTTGACTACAAAAATGGCTTGTTGTTGATTTACGAAGGACGATTATATTTCATAAATATAAATGAAGAGATAATATCAAAAACTCCACTGCTAGTAACAATTTTGGCTCCAGCAATATCTTTGCTTAATGTAATCGTTGCGTGTTGCGTTCCCTTATAAATTATGGGGTGCTGTAAGAATGAATTTTTGTGAGTAATTTGTTGCATCATCATTTATAGTTCCATCTTAAGGTCATCAAAGGGAGTGGATGAACCTTTTGGAGATGCTTGGTTAAAATTTAGGCAATAGGAGATAGTATTATCCGTAATGTTTTTAAATTTTTGACCATTCCAATCGTTACCATTTATCCAAATTAATATTTTGACACCCTCATAATTACAAAGTAAAAGATTGCTAAAATGAAGGATTAGCAATCTTTTACTTTGTAGTGATATGAAATCAAATTCAATCTTTTTTATGTTTTTGCTTATATCTTATTAATACTCCCCCTAAAGATAATAAGACTATGCCTAAAACAATTAACCAAGTTTCCCTATGCTGCCCTACTATTGGAAGATTTTCATCTCTATTCTCTGAGTCCTCTTCAGGCTCTTCGATAATGTCTGGTTTGGTTCCATTACCACCATTCTTGTCGTCATCATCCTCTTCTTCTTTTTCATTTTCGATAATACTGTTCGTTAAAATGATAGTGTTTTCTTTACGTGTCTGATCTACCTTATAAGTATTAGACAGAATAATTTCTTTAATAGAATAAGAAACTTCATTCCCCACTTCATCTCGCAAAGGCAAGTCTGATATTTCCTTATTCCAATTCTCCTCTTCACTAATAATTAATGGTTGGCCCTTTGCAATACCATTAGCAAATAATTGTACCTTAATGGAATTTGGCCTTTGGTTTTCAAAACCGGCATCATTCCACACTTTCTTAATAATTAAGCTCGTTTTCTCTACTGTGATTGGAGTATTAATGATGTCACGACCAATGACTTGTGTTTCATATTTATATTTATAGTTATCCGGTAATGCTTCTTTAAAGAAGTATTGAATGCCTTGCTCTTCGCCTGCCACATTTTCAGTTCCATATAAATGTGAGAATGTATATGTCCAGTTCTTGTTCGGATTAGTCTCTATTGTCACAAAATCATCAGGGTTTACATCTCCATAAAAGTTTTGATAGCCAGCATAGAGTTCATTGAACCTAACTTGTCGTTCTTGGTCCCCATCTTTTCTCCAAAGTTCAACATGAATATAGTTGGGGCGTAGATCTACGTTTCCATCATCCAACCAAATCTTATTTCCAGACATAGAAAGGGGGTTCTGAAATGTATTCGTTAACTCGAATCGGATATCTGGATTATTTTCATCGTTTAAACTCCGGATTATTGATTCATACCCTGCAACTGGAATTTCTGTAACATCATAAAAAATTTCGCGGCCTTCATTATTATATTTAGGAAGATTGTCATAAACGACATGCCAGTTGTCTGCTTCTGATACCTCTATCGGTGTTTTATATGGGAGACGTACAGCTTCTTTATTTTCTGTCTCTTTTAAGTTGGCCCAAATCTGTACTTTTATTGTCGCAGGTCTTAGACCATTCATATTATTATTATCCATCCAGATTTTTTCAACCTCTAACCGTTTCACTGCTGAATACTCAAAAGAGTCAAATCTGAATTGTTGTAAATTACGGAAAGCCCCTGTTGAAGCTGAAACTGCTAACGCCAGAGAATCTGAAGAACTAATTTCTTTTTGACCAATTAAATCATAACTCACACCTTCCTCAGTTAAAGCATTAGCTATAACTGGATTAACAGTTATTCCATGGAGAAGGTATACTCTTAATGTTCCCTTACCAGATTGACCAGGTTGATAATCATATATCACATTCTTAAAGCCCGTTGTATTATCTTTAGAAGTAGATAAAAGCTCGTTCCTATCATATCCATAGTTTTCTACTTCTCGTCTATCTGGTCCCTGTACAGGATTGCCATTTACATCATCGCCAATTTCAATTCGTCTATCCACCCCTGAATTTTGTAAAACTTTGCTCGTATCTAGCCAAGCAATTTGACTCCAATCTCCTACTCCAAACCCTGCAGCTGTTGCAAAAGGAACTGATCGTCCTGAATTTAAAAGAGGCGTGTTTGCTTCATTTGGTTCTGTTGTCGTTTCAATAAAAGATCCAAAGACAGTACCATTATGAGCCCCTTTTTCTCCGGGATCTCCCTCCCATCCTAGTCTGTGATTATCATCCTCATTACTTTGTTGTGCTATGTTCCAATAAGTATCAAACTTATAACCAATCGCTCCTTTAAGTCCTCCGATACCCATATTAGCTCCAGTAAAGCCAACTCTCCCGACTTCTTCAGGATGAAAGGCAAACCCTATACCATCCGCTCCACCACTTGGCGTTCCACCATTGGCATTATAATCGTCATCTCTAAAATCCGCATCTGTCCTATCTCCTAGATATACTGCTCCCTTTAGTTTAAAAGGATTTTCTGTAGAAATACGATTATTAAGTGTAAAGTTACCAGACCAATCATTTCGATTAGGAGTGAGTGTGATGATACCTGTCTCTTCATCATACCTCGCTTTTATTTCTTCTTCCGTCAAGGCTGGTCCGACTGGATTAAAGGCACCACCCACTTGGTATCTCATACCTATATTTCCAGATAATGTAAAGTTATCATTAAAATCACTTCGATCCAGAGTAGTCGCTCCTGCTGAAACATCTGATGGATTAGAAAAATCTAAGGAAGTTCCATCTACTTGTAAGGCATTTATTGATAACATTGTAAAAATAACTGAGATAATTAAACAACTTATCCCTCCTATACCTAGCACTCTTTTGTTCATTTCAATCCTCTTTCTGTCCTCATATGGCACAATTATTCATAAGATTCACCTATTCTAATAATATCATTTTACTCTAATTCTTCAAAAAGATTTACCAATCAAAAACTCATAAAATTATTCCCATAATCTTATTTTAACTCAGTTAATTGAACATTATTTCGAATACGATGAGTCCCAAAGAACAGTGCAATATAAATAATGATTAACTTTAAAAGGATGAGCTTATGAATATTAACTAAAAATTTCTCATTGTGGACAATATGATCATTCAGGTCTTACTCCATTATAAGGACAATGTTGAGTCAAGCGTTATTCTTTCATAACTTCCCAAACCAGACTTCATTATTATTAATAGTACACTCTCCTTCAGCAATCCTACGATATCTGTTTAATGAGAAGTTTTCTGTACCTAATACATAAATTTTAAACCGAACAAAAATACCTTTGTTCAAATGATTAAAGTACTTATTTAGATCTATGAAAGAATAAAAAAAAGCTATTGTCAATAGCTTTAATATATTTTTATAGTTCAATAAAACTCTCCTTATGGTTTATCCAAGTGTTGAGAGCGCCAACAATAAAACATCATATAAGATATGCGCTATAATGGGCACCCATAAAGTTTCCGTTTTGAGCCAAGCATACATCGTTGGAAGATGGCCTAATCCAATGATTACTAAACATTGATAAAGATTGCCATTATAAACTGTGTAGTGGCTCAATCCAAATAAAGCTAAAGAAATAATTACAGCTAAAGTAACCGTAGTCTTCTCTTTAAAAAGTTTATATGCGATGATATAAACTAAAATGAATAAAGTGGCAATAAACATTTCTTCTCCCGCAAGACTAATAGATAATATTGGAAGAGAAAAAACCAAGTCAATAAGGGAGAAAGCCTCTTCAACACCTGAATTATTAGCCATGGGCTGTTTTAGAAAACTCCCGATGAATACAAACAAATAGGTGAGAACAATATCTGCAATTATCGCAAATAAAATCCATTTCCAATCTTCTTTACGTAACTTACTAAATAATCGCTTTGTGGCAGGCCACCCAAAGATTATCGTTAGAGAAATTAAAGCTGCAACAGCTAAAAATGTGAAGTTAAATAAACTTATCACACTATCCCCATTAGCAGTCATGATTCCCCAATCAGCTACTCCTAAAACGCCTGCAATACTAATAAATTTCCATATATTTATCTTTGTTCTTTTGAAAGTTGATAACATTGTTTTCTCCTATTTATACTCACCGTAAGCTCATTTAGATTTTTTTAACTGAAAGCCCCTATAAAGGTAGATAGCAAAACTACACAAGAGCAAACCTAATATAACACCTGCTGCTCTAGGTTTTTCTCCTGTTCTCGGTAATATACCTTTACCGAGAATTCCTTTTTCATTAGAGATTTCCTCACTTTTTTTATCACCCACTTTTATAGTCTGAGTCTTTTTTATCAATTGCTTTATGCCACTATTTTTCTCAGTTTTTGGTAAGTTGGAGGAGTCTGTAGGACGTTTTGGTTCTATGGGTTGTTCTGGCTCGGTAGGTTGTTCGGATTCTGTAGGTTGCTCAGGTTCGGTAGGTTGTTCGGGTTCGGTAGGTTGTTCAGGTTCGGTAGGTTGTTCGGGTTCTACGGGTTGCTCTGGCTCGGTAGGTTGTTCGGGTTCGGTAGGTTGTTCAGGTTCGGTAGGTTGTTCGGGTTCTACGGGTTGCTCTGGTTCGGTAGGTTGTTCGGGTTCTACAGGTTGCTCTGGTTCGGTAGGTTGTTCAGGGTCTACAGGTTGCTCTGGTTCGGTAGGTTGTTCGGGTTCTACAGGTTGCTCTGGTTCGGTAGGTTGTTCGGGTTCTACGGGCTGTTTATCAGAGCCATCAATCCCTGAATTCTTATCTCTGATTACAAAATTTGAAGAAACAGAGCTTGAAGAATTCTTGCCCTCTTCATCCGTCCACATTAAATGCGCTGTATTATTAAATTTCACTCCTGTTTTATCTAATAACTGCGGATTCTTAGGTTTAGTTAGTAGATCAACTACATACATGCTAGTTCCTTCATTAAAGAATAAAGTTACTCCATCTAAATTTTCGTCGCTTTTATAATCTACTCCCTCTTTCAATAAAGTTCTTCTTTTGTATGCTGATTTATTTAAATCTACCCACTCGCCAATATATACTTTGGCACTTCCCTCAATGTAGGTCAACTCTTCATCCTTTATTACATCAGAAAGAATCATATTGGTCGTTTTTAAATTATTTCTATTTACAACCATTGTCCATCGAATCGCTGAAGTCCCGTCAGCTAACTTTATTAACTTACCTTTTTTACTGATATCCTCTGTTCTTTCTTGAACTTCAATTTCAATAGGTATTAGTCCATTCTTAGTTTCGAATTCAATTATATTTTTTCCTATAGGAAACGTATCCGGCTTCATCTTCAGTGAAATATCAATGAAACCATGTACATCCTGCTTATTTCTTACATTCTCAGTAAAAGTGATTACTATTTTATTTTGTACCACTTTTCCTGTAGCAAGCAGAAGCCCTGATCCATCCATGAAATTAATCTCTGTACTACTGTCTATTTCTAAATTATCAGGTAAGTCTAAAATTAATGTATCATTAGGCTCCACTTCTTGATGAGTAAGATCAAATTCCATTTTAATTTTAATATTACTCCCTGGATAAAATTGTGGTCCATTTTCTAATGTCACATTAATTAATGTATCTTTATTACTATATTCTTTAGCTTCCGCTATTGTAGGGTATATTATTATCGTTATAACTAACAGTACTAACGCGATAATTTTTTTCATTGTGTAACTCTCCATAATTTTTCTGCTCAAGTAATGTTAATTACTTAAAAACAGTCCTTCCAGTTTATTAAAAAAATTAAATTGTTTCAACAAATTTGCTCATTTTTAATTTTTAATGCTTCAATAGTTCGTAATTACCTATAGTGTCAAATAGTTTTTTTACTATTGCTGATGAAAATATGATTATTACCTTTCTCTCACCTTATTAGCATGATATAACATTAAAAATAATAGAAAAATGCTAAATAATTTTATTCATTCATCAATTTGCATTCTGCCCACTTTTCCCCTAACAAATTAGTTTTTTGTTATAGCATACTACATAAAGCTTCTACTCCTTTGGCAATCAGGTTATTGGTCATTCCTGTACGCATCTTTCCAAAAGTTACAAGAGTATTTTCAATTGGTCCAACACTTCTCGAAATAATCCTCTGCACTTGCGTTACAAAATAGCTCAAGGTAACGATCATATCATTACTATTCTGCCAGAAAGTTGCGCCCCTCTCTTTCCAATAAACTTCATGCTAAGCACACAAGTTCCCCCAAAATATGGAGCGATTAAAAGAATATCTTTCGGAATAACTTATGAGTGTAGTTATGCTATACTTCGAGTTTGTCCTTGCGTTATTATAAACCTTCTCAAAAAAAAGACGAGAAAGTTCTCGTCTTTTTTTGTTATATTTTCACTCCTGCTATTAATCAATGAAAATAAGCATACCATGTAAAAATGAGGGTGTTTTAATGTGTAAAACCTTGTACTTTATTTTTAGGATTATTATGGTATTTAAGATGTGCCTTATTCAAAAATTCAATAGCTTCTTGCATATCTTGCACGTAATTGTACGCCATGTTCATTCCAAAATCTGCTCGAATTACGATACGTTGTATAATATTATCCTCTAAGTTTTTTGGTAAAGGATAGGCTGGCACTTGCCATCCTTTCATTAATAAACGATCTGCTAAATCGTATAAATCCCAATCACAATTTATATCTTCTCTTAATTTATAGCATACAATTGGAAGTTGTGATCCATCATTTACAATTTCAAATAAACCTGTTTTTTCAATTGCTTTTGCCAAATACATCGCTACTTTATGCGTTCTTTCATGTATAGCTTTGTATCCATCAAACCCATAACGTACAAAATTATAGTATTGTCCTATTAGCTGAGCAGCGCTATGAGAGAAGTTGATTGCCATGGTTGGTAATTCTCCGCCAAGATAACTTACTTTAAAAATCAACTCTTCTGGTAGATACTTCTTATCACGCCACAATACCCAACCTACTCCAGGATAGACTAGACCGTACTTATGACCTGATGTATTGATGGAAATGACATTTTTTAATCGAAAATCCCACTTAAGATGTGGTTCAACAAATGGTGCATAAAGTCCACCTGAAGCAGCATCTACGTGAATGTACACTTTATAATCTGTATGTTTGTTGTGTTCTTCAACTAACTTATCAAGCGCCTTTATATCATCGTATCTTCCCGTATAAGTAATTCCCATAATCCCTACAATACCAATCGTATACTCATCAACATAATCCATAACTTTGTCTAGATTAATTGACATGTGGTTTTTATCCATTGGTACTTCACGCATTTCAATATCCCAATATACACAGAATTTTTCCCAACAAACTTGATAACCAGAAGAAATAACGAGATTTGGTTTTTTAGCATTAATGTCCAATCCTAACCTTTCTGCCCGTTTGCGCCAAGAGAATTTCATTGCCATTCCTCCCAACATACAAGCTTCTGAAGAACCAATCGTTGAAGTTCCCATAAATTGCTCGTTTTCACTTGCATTCCAAAGGTCAGCAATCATATTTACACAACGGTTTTCGATTTCGGTTGTTCTAGGGTATTCTGATTTATCTATTGCATTTTTCTCTAGAGTTTGACTCATCAATTTTACTGCTTCAGGTTCCATATATGTTTGACAAAAAGTTGCTAAGTTCAACCGAGCATTCCCTTCATCTAGCATCTCATCTTGAACCAATTGATAAGCTACACGAGGTTCAATCGATTCTCTCCCTAATTTATACTTAGGCAAATCAACTTGTTCACTTTCGGAGCCAAATATTGGTTCTAAAAATTCTGCCTCATCACGATTTTCTTTTCCATATAACATATGTACATCCTCCAATTTTCTTTAATGTTTTAATATATGTTCTTCATTTTTTATAATATGATGCTCTCCTCGAGCTGCCGGATAAACGGCTGGATTCACTTCTCCTGCTTTGAAGTGAATGGGTTCTTCAAGAGATCCATGGCTCTTTTTATCATGTAGTTCATAAATAACAAAGGGCAAGATTACTGTAACAGCAAAGCTTATAAGTAATATCATTTGATAGGTTCGTGTCTCACTTTGAGCAATTGATTCCGGTGGAACAAAAGAAATGAATAAAGCAAACAGAGATAATAATAACCCTACGCCTGCAATAATTGATTTGCCTATCATTTTCCCTGGAACATTATATGTTCGTTTTAAGTTCTTTTTCTTATAGATCAAGACGAAATAACCTAAGAAAAATAATAGATAGCCAACCAAATAGATCACTACTGTCAAAGAAATTGCTACCAAGAAGGATAAATTATTTCCTCCACCACCAAAGGTTAAAATCGCTCCCCAGAGAGTCACGATAACTCCTTGGACCATAACTAACGGTACAGGAACATCATGGGTATTTGTTTTTCGTAAAAAACTTGGAAGTAAGCCACGTTGAGCTGCTGCAAACATTCCTCGTGAAGGTCCAACTACCCATGAGCTCACTTCTCCCATTACTCCAAACGCAATCATTATCGCGATTATTTTAACCAGCCAACTTAAGTGGTTATTAAAATGCAATATTAACGTTTGGAAAGTCTGAATGACACCGGCGCTTAAAGATAACTCTTTTTGAGGGATGACTGCAGCCACTGTAAAGCCTCCAAGCGCATCTAAAGAAATCGCTAGTATTACTAATAAAACCATTGCTAAAGGATAATTTCTTTTTGGATTTTCTAACTCATTGATATGAGAAGCTGAAGCTTCAACTCCCATATAAGCTAAAATAAATGAAACAAAGACTACCAAGGTTGAAAGTTGTGAAAAGTCTGGAATAAAAGCGGCCTTATTGATAGGGATTTCTATAGGATTTCCTCCTACAAAATAAGCTACTGCTAATACAAATAAAATGATGGATGGAATTACAATCCCAATAACAAACCCCGCTTTTACTAATTTTGCAGTGCGCTGAGTCCCTCCTAATTGTGAAAAAGTCAGTCCCCAAAAAATGACCAGCAAACCTATAAATTTAATGAGTGGATCTGAATTTAAAGCATCAAAATTCAATACATATGATAGCGCTCCCAATATAAAGTATATCATTGTTACAAATCCAACTGTAATTTGAAACCATTGGAAAAAAATTGCTGCAAAGCCAAAACGCTCTCCTAAAGTCTGGCTTACCCAGCTGAAGATGCCCCCATTTTTCCATCCTTCAACTGTGGACATTTCCGCAGCACATAAGGCAACTGGTAAAAACCATAGTATTCCGCCCAGTAGTAAAAAGAAAACCAAGTGCAATTTTGAAGTGGCAAAGGTCGGATACTCATATACTGTCAAAACCATTGAAGCAGTTAAAGCGAAAAATCCGAATAATGTTAATTTTTTTTGATTCATCATACCTCCTTAAAATATGTGATAACAATTTTCAAAATAATTGTTGCCCAAATCTAGTTTTCATCTCCTTTCTATATCAAGTATATTCTCTTGAAAATAAAAAAACTCTCTGTATCAGTTGCTTTAAAGCAACAGATACAGAGATTAATTTTTTAAAAACTTTTCCAACCTTCTTTTATAAAATTCTTTCAATCGTAAACCTCCGAATTCCTCCAAAGCCCCCAGAGCACAATTAATTTTTTCACGTCCTAAATCCTTATCTTCAAAATTAAAAATAACAATTCCTGTTGCAAGATGCCTTAAAACTTCAGCATACAAGTCCACTCCCATATCCCGGTATTTTTTGGTAATTTCTAGTATATTTTCCGCTTCACTTCTTTCTCCATGTGCTGCAAAAATAGCCGCACTTTGATACGCGATTTGTAATAATCTTCGTCTGTACTTTAATAATCGACAATATTTTTCACACCTTTTGTCAAAATTGGCAAGAAGATTTTCCAGCTGATCAATAGCAATATGATCTGAGAGAAAATAAAATAATGTGAGCTCAAAATAGCCCCATTCTTTAACATTACAAAGATAATTTTCAATCTCTCTCACTTCCGAGGGGGTGATATTTTCAAGTCGAGTTTTTGCAGCAAGGGACAGCATATGTTTTCCTGCCTCACGCGCCTCAAGATATAACTTTTTAATTTTATTTAAATCTTGACTAAAGTCCGCTTCTTCTAGTTCCAACAAGAAAAAGTCTTGATAATTGGGCATAAAGTTATTTACAATTAATTCATACTCTGCTAAGGGGACTTGCATCTCTTCTAACATCAAGTCAACGCGCTCAAAACTCATCATAGTTTGCCCTCTTTCAAATCGAGATAAATTTGCTCTATTTATTCCAATCTTACTAAAATATGAGAGCCCTAAATTCTTTTGGTTCCTTAACTTTTTAAAACAATCTCCATATTTTTTATACACAGATAATGGCCTCCTCATTTTGTTTTTAACGTTATGATAAATAACAATAATTTCATTTATGCCTAAAAAAATATGCACGTGAAATTATACCCCATTTCCAAGTTGTTCGTCAAATATATACTCAATTAGGACTATCAGGTATAGCTTTTCGCATTCAAAAAACTAGCTTTTAAATCTAGAAGGCGAAATTATTTTACCCCTGTGCGCTCAAAGCATTGACAGTCTTCTTAGAAAATGATATTATTATTTCTAATAAAAATGAAAGGAGCTATACACCTAATGAACAACTGTTATTCTACTCAACTTTGGCAAAGATACAGGTGTATGTATGGCTTCTAACTAAAGAAAACCATAGATACAAATTTTAGTGTACTTTCTAAAACCTGTATCTATGCTCAAATTGGATGATTAAAGCATAGAAATTTCTATGCTTTTTTTGTGTTATAGAAAGTACTCTGCCTTATCATTAACATCTAGAAAGAGGAACTTTTATGAATTCAAAAAATAAATCATCAAACGCTATTGCACTAACTCCTATCTTCATTATTCTTGGTCAAATCTTGAATATTATCACTCCTAGTATCGCTGGAATTATTCGCCCGGACTTCTCCTTGGCCTTTTTATTCCTCTGTATAATGATTAAACCTACACTCAAGCAAGCTTTCCTGGCAAGTGGTCTCGTTATTCTTACTTCCATGATTCTTGGCGGTAATCCAATCTTTCAGCTCCCTGCTGCTTTTGACCGTACCTTGTCTGCCTTGGCATGTCTACTCTTCTATAAGTTAGTCCTAAAAATCTCTCCCAAATTCTTTTTAGCTAAAATAGGTGTAACCTATTTCCTCGCCACATTGATAAGTGGTTGTGTGTATGTTTTTGCTGTATATCTTTTGGGAACATTACTTCACATTTCGGAGCTTATGATTGTCTTTAAAATGGGCCTTCCTGTTCTTTTCATTACGATTTGTTCTACAGCATTCGTCAATTACTTCCTTGGAATTTTACTCTACAAACTTGTTTCAACACTTTCCAAAGGAAAATATCTTTTCGCTGTTTCTTAATGCACAAGGAAAAACAGTTCTTTACTGAATTAATCAACTTCAACAAAATAGTTGCATTTGCAACTATTTTGAAAGGAGAGCTATTATTCAAAATAATATTTTAAGAGATATTGGTACGATAGCGCGTGCCTTAGATTATATCAGTAATATTGAATTCAAGGAGCTTAAACTTGCAAAAGGACAATACCTCTACCTCAGTCGTATTTTTGAAAATCCTGGCATTAATCAGCAACAAATTTCTGAGCTTTTATGTGTGGATAAGAGTACAGCAAGCCGTGCTATCAATCAATTGGTAGAAAAAAATCTTATAGAAAAAGTTGAAGATATCGGAAATAAAAAAAATAAGCTACTCTACGTTACTTCTCATGGTAAAGAAGTTTACCCTATATTAAACAGAGAACTTCACAATTCTACTCAAGTTGCCTTATCCGGTCTTAATGCGCTTGAGATTACTCAAATAGAGAGTTTACTCGAAAGAATCAGTCAAAATATCGTGGATAACTGGATTGATGTTAAAAAAGGAAAGAAACGAATCTACTAAAAGGAGAACCCTCGTGTGAACATTAGAATTTCCCATGTCACTATACAGGATATAAATGTCTTACAAGACTTAAGTATAGAAACCTTTTCCGAAACTTTTGGACAACAAAATCCCCCAGAAGATTTAGAGCTTTATTTAGAAAAAGCTTTTAATCGCCAACAATTGACTAAAGAAATCATGGACTCTAACACTAATTTCTACTTTATTTTCCAAGATGCACTGCTCGCAGGTTACATCAAGTTGAAAAATGCAAGTCTTCCGGAACACTCGTTTTTAGGTGAGGCTCTTGAAGTAGAAAGAATCTATGTTAGAAAGGGTTACCAGCACTTAGGCTTAGGAAAACATTTATTAGATTTTGCTTCTGAAGAGGCCCAGCGCACATACAAGGAATATCTTTGGCTCAGTGTCTGGGAGTATAATCCTACTGCCTATGGATTTTATAAAAGTCAAGGTTATGTAGAGTGTGGTTCACGTCACTTTCATTTAGGGACTTTGGCGCAAACAGATTTAATCATGAAAAAAGAAATAAGGAGAACTCTTATGCAAACTGTTACTGTGGATAAAAATTTTTGGGAACTTTTTCCAGAAGCTCAAATCTATACCTTAGTTGTAAAGAATATGGACAATCATGCTCATGATTTATCTCCCTATCAAGAACTTCTAAAGGAGGCATTTAAAGCCTCTGAAAAATTTTTAGTTGAAGATGATTTTAAAGAAAACTTTGTCATCTCCGAATGGCGTGATATTTTTACACAATTTAAAAAGAAAAAAGGTGCTCGTTCTTCCATTGAAGCTCTTTTGAAAAGAGTGGCTCAGGGCAAAGAGCTCGGACCAATCAACCCTCTCGTGGATATCTACAATAGTACCTCTCTCCGTTACGGTGTGCCTTGTGGTGGTGAGGATTTAGATAAAATCAATGGCGATTTACATTTAGGCTTAGCCAAGGGGGGTGAAGATTTTTATCCTCTTGGAGTCCAAAAGAGTGAGCCAGCTCTGCCGCAAGAAATTATATATTATGATCTTGACGGTGCGATCTGCCGCTCTTTGAATTGGCGTGAAGCCCAACGTACCATGTTAACAGAAGAAACTACCAACGCCATTTTGGTGATTGAAGCAGTAACTCCCTCTCAACAGGAACGTGCTCTTGAGGCTATCCAAGAGTTACAGGCTAAAGTCAAGGCCATGCTTGGTGTTGAGAGCGAGCTTCAAATCATCAGCAACACGTAAGCAAGGTGAAGGCCCAAAAAAATGCTAGTTAATCTAGCATTTTTTTATTATTTAAATTCTGTGATTTTTTCAGCCGCTAATCTTACAGATTCATAGCCTGCTTCTTTGGCTTTACCGATAGATAAAATCATCACTGGCACGTAACGGTTTTCGTCCAAATCAAAAGCTTTTGCCAATTGGTCTGCCTCAAAGCCCCCGATAGGATTTGTTTCGTAACCATGCGCGCGTGCGATGAGCATAAATTGCATTGCAGCTAAGCTTGAATCAATTTTCACAACGTCATTCATTTCTTCTTTACTAAAACTTTGGTAGTAAGGAATAATCGCTTCTAACTGTTGATCCCGTACTTCTGCAGGCATCTTGCCTTCTTCTACCGCTTGGTTATAAATTTCTTCCCCTAATTCATAGCAGAGAAGATCTCCAAAAATAAGAACCATAGCCGAAGAAGTTTCATTTTGACGGGTATTAAAACGAATCAAAGGTTTTAATTTTTCCTTTTCTTCATCACTTTCAACAACGACAAAGCGCCAAGGCTGCATATTTACAGATGATGGGGCTGTTGTTGCCTCTTGAATCATTTCAAGCATTTCTTCATGTGAAATTTTATAAGTTTCATCATAAACACGCACGGATTTTCTTCCAAATGTGATTTCTGAAAAATCATTATTTACAATACGAGTTGACATTTTATTCTCCTTTATGTCCCAGTAACTTTGTGAGCAGTTCAAGAAGTAGATTTTCTTCTTGAGCTGTGAGTCCTAGCTCTAAACTTTTCTCAGAAGAGTCATTATAGTTTCTTTCACAACGTTCCAAAGCCTCTTTTGAGCTATCCGTGATTTTAACAAAAACTTCGCGATTGTTTTGTTTATTTCTCTCACGGGTAACATAACCTTTTGCTTCAAGCAGTTTTAGATGCCTTGTAATAGCGGCGCTGTCTATTTTTAACTCATTCTGTAATTGCCCTTGAGAACATTGACCATTTTCCTTCAAAAACATCATCAGTTCATAACGGGTAATACTAAAGCCTGTTTCTTTTTCAAACTTCGTTGTCATCTCTTGATTTGCTAATTTTAGCTTGTAAAAGAGCTGACTCATTTGTCTAAGGTTCATTTGTCCCCCTTTTTAAATTGACCGGTCAATCATTGACTAGTCAATGATACTACATTCCTATTTTTTTGTAAACTATTTTGATTGCAACTGTATCAAAATAAGTGGCTTTGATTTTTTCAGCGTCTTACTTGTGATAAACTTAAAGCATGTACACTTCACTGACCTATATAACGTCCCTCTTGAATGATTTAGGATTATCCCCGAGCCTGCCTACAAAGGATACTTATAATTCTGAATATGAAGGGTTTTGTTTTCAAGCCAAAGGTCTGTCTTTTCGAAGTCGCCGCGCTAAAAAAACACCTAAAAAATGCGGTTATTTTGTAGCGTTCTGGGAAAAGGATACCAATAATAAAAACACTCCCTACAGCTTTGAAACTTTTCCCGATAAGCTTGTCATTTCAATCATTGACGGAGCCTTGAGCGGCCAGTTTATCATTCCTAAGAAGATTCTTCGAGAAAAAAAGATTTTAAAAGACGAGGAAATTACTGGAAAAATGGCTTTGCGTTTTTATCCTTCATGGGAAACTTCGCTCAACAAAACCGCGCAGGCTACCCAAAAATGGCAATGCGATTATTTCATCGACACTACCGATAATTTCCAAAACGAAATATTAGAACAATTATATTTTTCTTCTTCATACACTAACAATAAAAAACCGTAGTTTTGAGCTTACGGTTTTTTATTTCCTTATTGCTGTGCTAATTTTTTACTAAAAAGCATTGCAGTTAAATCGATTCTGTTTTGACCAAAATCAAGGTGAATATCTCGAGCTCCTGCCCTCTGAAAACCTTTGTGTTCATAAAATTGATAAGTACAGCCCGTGTCTGTGAAGAGGAATATTTCTTTCCCAGCTTCTCGCGCTGTGAGCTCATTGATCAAAGCGGTACCTACGCCCTTGATTTTTTTCTCGGGATCGGCAGCCAAATACAAAATTTCACCCTCAGGTGATGCGTCCCTTTTATACGACCGTAATAATTCTTTATTCGTAGCTTCATACGTATCTAAACCATTATTTTTAGAAAAGGTTCGCAAAAAGTTAAAAATCTTCAGGTATGCTTTTTGGCCAAACGTTTGTTTCAGTTTAGGTTCACCATATATTTCTGCGAGCAATAAGCCTACCATTTCATTATCGACATAAGCGGCAATGGCCTGCGTAGCCTTTGAAAGCTCAAAATACAGAAAATTTTTAGCATACATATTGATGATGGTTTTATTATTACTGTACCTGTCAAAGCTCATTCCTTTGACAGCAAACTGAACCGCTTTTTGATAATCTTTTGGATCAAATGCTCTGATTTCAATTTTCATCTTTTTTATCCTCCATAACTCTCTGGGCTTTTTCGAGTAAGCTTTCGGTAAAAGTTTTCGTATGCTCCAGAAACGCTTGCGTGTTCTTCAAACCGAATTCTTCTATAACTTGTGATTCAAAGATATCTGTTTGCTCCTGAATCTCCTCAAAAACTTTTCTTCCATTTGCAGTGAAAACAACAAATTTCTCCTTTTCATTTTTTCCTTTAATAAGCTCCAGAATATCTTGTTTTTGCAACTTCGAAAGTAAACTATGTACTGTTGATTTCGGTAAAAATAAGATCTCGCTGATTTCTTTTTGGGTGACCGTTTCACTTTCATCGATAATATAGAGCGCCATCAGTCCATTAAAAGTCAGATTATACTCCTGCGCCACAAGCGCGTAAGCCATATCAAGTTTACCAAGCGCTGTGCTAAATTGTGTCATTATTTCCCGATGTTTCATTTACTTGCTCCTTTTTAGTGCGAAGTCGTACTATTTCATTATAGTACGACTTCGCACTAAAGTCAAGATTTTTCTAAAATAAAAAGGCATATTAAAATATGCTTTTTTATTTTGCTACTGTTCCTGTTATTCCGCTGTCGTATCAAGAATGATTTTACCCATACTTCCTTTATTTTCCATGATATAATCTTGTGCTCGCGCAGCTTGTTCGAGCGGGAAAACTTTATCAATGACAGGCTTTATACCCTCACTTAAACCTTGCAGTAATAATTGCGTATTTTCCTCCACCTCTTCTGGCGTGATATTTGCCAACATCAATCCTGTGATATGAGAGCCTTTCATCATCAAAACACGAGGATTAATTGTTACCTCACCTCGGTTACCAATAATCACAATGCGCCCATTGTTGCCAATAACATCTAGGTCTTTCTGCAAATTCACATTTGCAAGCATTTCAATAATTATATCAAGACCATGGTTTTTCGTCACATCTTGTATCTCCTTGATATATCCTTCAGCATGATGATTAAAGACGTAGTCTGCACCAAGCTTTTTCAATATCTCAAGGCCATTTTCAGACCCTGCTGTCGCAATAACCTTGGCACCATATAGCTTTGCAAATTGAAGTACAAGTGTCCCCACTCCTCCTGTTGCACCATGTATAAGTATATATTCTCCAGACTTAAGGGCAGCTTTTTGCTTAAGGGCATAAAGGGCAGTTAAGCCGCTCGATCCTACTGCTGCTCCTTGGCTGTAAGTCATAATTTCTGGAAGTAAGGTCGCTTCTGTTGCCTTGCATGTTATTGCTTGCGCATATGTTCCAAACTGAGCATCACTGTCTACAGTCACAAAGACACGATCACCTGCCTTAAAGTTTTTTACTCGTTTACCTACAGCTTTAACAATCCCTGCCCCATCTTTTCCTGGGATATAAGGGAGCAAAGGCAGTTGCGCATATGTCCCTTGGCGCACATAAGTTTCAACTGGGTTGACCGCTGCAGCTTTGAGGGTGACATAAATTTCGTCATCTTTCATGATCGGATCTTTGAGCTCTTTATACTTAAGAACGTTGCTGTTACCAAATTCAGATACTTCTATTGCCTTCATATTTCCCTCCTTATGAATTACAGGTTTCTATAGCACTCATTATATAGCAAGTTTTACAATTTGTATAGTAGATACTCTGGGCTGCCTTAAAAACTTTATCGTAACTCTTCAGCAAGTGACACGAAAAAACAACTGGATGTTTCCAGTTGTTTTGGTTAATTGTATCTGTACTAATAGCTTATGTCTTCTTCACCTTCTTCTTCTGGTTTTGGACGTTCCTTGATACTCAAATTATACACATCTGATAAAATCAATGGTACACGTTCAAGTGACACTTCCGAAAATTGTAAGCCAAACCAGCGATCTGGTGTTGCCGTATAGCGTTTGATCCGTGCTTTTGCCTTCAAGACAAAGCGATCAAAGGCTGGAAGTTTTTGTGCATTTGTCACCCGTTCTTCGATGACCACAAATCTGAAGTCGCCGACATCCCTCCCAGGCATTGTGGTATATTTTTGCTCTTGTTTGGGCAATCGTCCGGATTTTATTAAATCTTTAACAATCGTCCGAAGATAACGGGGAACTTCTTGTTTCATGCGAAACCCTAGATACAAATGAACTTTAACGATATAATCCGTTCCCATCATATCGACTTCATACTCGGAAGTCCATGGTTCATCCGTAACTTTCACATTAACAAACCAGTAAACTTCCGCCTTTTTAGGACGTTTATCGAGAATAGAGTATAGGATAGAACGGTCAATAAAATCACCTTCCATTTTATTGCTCAAATAAACGAGATTGGTTTGATAAAGATCCATCTCCTTGTCGTCTTTGAGTTCTTTCAATTGCCCTTTGAAATCATTGAGATCCAGTGACTTAATATGTTTATTCACACTTTTACTTGATTGGAACCAAACAAACATCACAAATATAATCATGGCCGCCATGACAACCACAACATACCCCCCGTGAACAAACTTGGCTGCTGAGGCAATGAAGAAAATCAATTCAATACTAGCAAAGAATGCAGCAATCAGGTAAGCCAAAGGTTTCTTTAGGCCACGATAAACGAGATAATATGCCAAAAGGACTGTTGTCATAAGCATAGTGACAGTAATGGCTAGGCCATAAGCTGCCTCCATGTGTTCTGCACTTCTAAAATAAAGTACAATCGCACTTGTCGTAAGCCATAAAATCAAGTTGACTGCTGGAATGTAAAGTTGACCTAAAGTTTTCCCTGGATAGTAAATACGCATCATCGGTAAAAGTTTCAAGCGAATGGCTTCTGAAACTAAGGTAAATGATCCCGAAATCAGAGATTGTGAAGCGATAATAGAAGCCAATGTCGCTAAGATAACGGCATAGATCATCATATCTGTAGGAATGACTGCGAAGAAGGGATTCATCCCTCCCAAATCGCCACCTCTATGCGCTAAAAGCCAAGCGCCTTGCCCGCAATAAGATAAAACAATTGCGAGTTTTACAAAGGGCCAGCTGACATAAATATTGCCTCTTCCCACATGTCCAAGATCAGAATAAAGGGCTTCCGCTCCGGTAGTCGCCAAGAAAACCGAACCTAAAATAAAGAGCCCTGCTTTATTTTCTGGACTTAACAAGAGATGGACAGCATAGTAAGGATTGATTGCTTTAAAAATTTCAAGATTCGCAAAGGAGTTTAAAAGACCTGTGACAGCTAAAAAGCTAAACCAGATAAGCATGATCGGCCCAAACAGTTTTCCGACTAGGCCAGTTCCAAAACGTTGAATAAGGAAGAGTACAGCCAGAATGATGAGCGTGGTAACAATGACCCATGACTGGTTGGCATAGATGTCTCCTAAACCAGGAACCCCTTTTAGGCCCTCAACAGCAGAGGTAACTGTGACTGCTGGAGTCAAAGCCCCATCTGCAAGTAAGGTGGCCCCTCCTATCATTGCTGGTATAATCAACCATTTAGCCATCCGTCGTACCAAGGTGAAGAGGGAGAATATCCCACCTTCTTGGTGATTGTCAGCCTTGAGGGCAATCAACACATACTTAACGGTAGTAATCAAGGTCAGTGTCCAGATCACTAAGGAAACCGCACCCAGGATAAAGTCCGTTGAAATATTTTGCAAGCCCCCTTGTCCTGTGACAATAGACTGCATGGTATACAGAGGGCTTGTCCCAATGTCACCATAAACCACTCCAAGCGCGATTATAAAGCCCGCTGAAGTAGCTTTGTTAAACGATTTTTCATTCGCATAACTCATACAAAAACCTCTTTCATTTTTATAAAAGGTAGAAGTACATACTTCTCCAGAAACTTTATGAGAGGATAAAATAATATTGTCTCAGTTTCTTAGAATCATTATATCAGTTTCCCTCAAAAACGCGAGCAAAAAACTTTTATATATCTGTTTTTTTATGATACAAATAGCAGGGATAATTTCTCGAAATAAAACACTCTGACTTCTCATAAGTCAGAGTGTTTTATTACTATTTTTAGGTCATTCAATCTTTAAAATGCTGATCAATCGCATCAAGTATTTTTTCACTGGCATGTCCATCCCCATAAGGGTTTTTCGAGTGACTCATTTTATTATAGGCCTCTTCGTTATCAAGAAGTTCCCGGATAGCTTGATAAACATCAGCTTCATCCGTGCCAACTAATTTTAAGGCACCTGCTTCTACGCCTTCTGGTCTTTCTGTTGTATCACGTAACACAAGGACAGGCACACCAAAAGAAGGGGCTTCTTCTTGCACGCCACCTGAGTCCGTCAAGATAAGATAGCTTTCGTTTTCCATACGATGAAAGTCAACCACATTCAACGGTTCAATCAGTCGCACATTCGGCAAATCTCCCAGAATGCGATAAGCAATTTCTCTCACTTTTGGATTTTTATGAAGGGGGTAAATTACCTCAAAGTCGACATATTGTTCGGAAATTGTTTTGATAGCACGGAAAACATTTTCCATCGGTTCCCCAAGATTCTCACGACGGTGCATGGTCACCAAAATCTGGCGACGGTCCTTTTGAAGGTGTGCTGGTACAGTATATCGTAAAGCATCAATGGCGGTATTGCCTGTTACATAGATATTCTGTTCCGTATGATTTTCTTTTAATAAATTTTGTCTGCTTTCTTCAGTTGGTGCAAAGTAAATATCGGAGAGCACATCTGTGACTTGACGGTTCATTTCTTCTGGGAAGGGTGAATATTTGTCCCAAGTTCTCAAGCCTGCTTCCACGTGTCCTAGTGTTACTTTATGATAAAAAGCAGCGATAGATGCGGCAAAAGTTGTCGAGGTATCTCCATGAACAAGCATGATATCTGGTGCTTCTTCTATCAGTACTTGATCAATGGCGTCAATAACACGTGTCGTAATTTGACTAAGGGTTTGATTTTTCCCCATGATATCTAAATCATAATCCGGCTGAATTTGAAAAATATCGAGAACTTGATCCAGCATTTCTCTGTGTTGAGCTGTGACCACTGTTACAGCTTCAAACCGTTCGTCTTTCTCAATAGCTTTGACTAAAGGGGCCATTTTAATTGCTTCTGGCCGTGTACCAAAAACGAGCATTATTTTTTTCATGTCTACTCCATTTCTACTCTTCTTTACATATAGAAGACTTGATTTTTCCCATTTGCTTTTGCGACATATAAGTTTTTATCTACTTTGTCAATAATGTCCTTCAAACTTTTTTCTTCTCTTATTTCTGAAACACCCACTGATATGGAAACATTTAATAAGGTATCATTATAGATAAAATCCTTTTCATAGATATCTTTTTGAATATCATCCATTATTGCTTTGACCTTATCCCCAGTCTGGTTTCTAAAGAGCACAAAGAATTCATCACCGCCATACCGAAACAGCTGACCATTATTATGCTCTTGAAGTAAAGTCTCTTTAATGCCATAACTTATCTCCCGCAGAACATAATCTCCTGCCAAATGCCCATAGGAATCATTAATACATTTAAATGAATCCACGTCAAACAAAGCAATAGAAAAAAGTGGAACATTCTTACTGTCTAAAATTTCCTTCAGGACTTCTTCAAACTTCTTACGATTATACGTATCGGTTAAAGCGTCTATATAAGCATCCTTCTTTAAATCCGAATACATCAAGGCAATAATACTGATTAAATGTATCGCAATCTTCGCGATAACCAGCACAGCTAATACTTTTCCTAAAATACCGAACATATAGCTCATTGGAATGTCGAATTGTGAAAAAGCCACTAATATTGCTGCAAGTGTAATAAATATACTCAGGAAAAAGTAGGAAATGTAATATTTCGAAATCAATTCCTTATAATTACAGAGCACGTAAATCACAAGCCAAAATAAAATTAAGCCGGAAAGTACCAAGAGGGAGGATTGGATATCAAAACCGTAAACATGCAAATAAAGTCCATAATATATAATAAACTGTGGCAACACCTCGTACTCAATATTTTTGGTAGGTGGAGCAACTAAATAAACGACCGAAATGGCAATAAAGACTAAAGAAATATCACTAATAATATAACCATAGGGTGAACCTTGATCAATATCGTTAAAAAGAAATTTAAGTAAAATTATAAATAAAGCAAAATTGCTCGAATACAAGATATAAGCAGTGACTTTATTTCGATCCAACTGATAATATTGAATCATATATTTAGCAATAAACATCATACCTAGAACGGTAGGCATTAAAAAAATTTTATCTATAAAGTTACTGCCTAATATGTCATCAATATGAATCATCTTTTTTCTCCTTTATTAGAAGCTATGTGGTTTATCATAGTAATAAGTTTGTTGGAGCCATTCCTTTGGAAAACTTGTGAGAAGCTCTTCCACCTCAACTCCTTCAATAACAATCTCTTTGTTAAGAAATTTAATCGTATCAACAATTGAAAATATAAAATTCTTTAACTTAGTCGGCGATAAATAGCTATTAAAATCCAAGGCTGAAATCTTTACACGATCAATATAGTCATCTAGGATAAATAGCGTTTTATAATGATTTATCCCCGATAAAAAATCGTCTAGAGCAATCGCATATCCCAAGGTTTTAAGCGTTTGGATAGCTTCAATCGGTAAGAAATTTTCTTCATTTTGGCAGTTTACGGGTAAGCGTTCTGTAAGTTCTAATCTTAATCTGTCCCTATATTTAAACCTCCTCAAAAATTCTACCGTTTCTTCAAAATAAAGTTCTTGATAATCCAGATTGAGAGAATAAATATAGTCATCCTTACTGAGCTGTTCTTCCAAAAGGACTTCCAGCCTTTGAAGGTATAAATTATGAAGCTGATGGTCGGATACAATATCATCAAACATCTCCGATGGAAAACAACAACCATCAGCACGCTTGTACCTCAATAACAGTTCGTATTCTTCTTTGTCATTCTGAGTAAAATCACAAATTTTTTGTCTATAAAAAAATAATTCGTCAAATTTCAAGCCTATTTTTCTCCTCAAATATACTGAAAAGTTCTTTCCTTCTGTCAAAAGGAAAAAGAGGTTCTCAGTCAATCACTGGTTGAGGTGGGCCATAGAGATAACCCTGCCTCAAATTGATGTCTAATAAATCAACAAGTTTTTCATCTTCGTCCGTTTCCACACCAGATACAACTAATTCAAGTTGATATTTATTTGCCAGTTTCTTCCAAAACTTAATGGTTAAATCAATCCATTTTTCTTTATCATTGAAATGTCGCATATCTAACTTCAATACATCAATTAAAGGCAGCAAGCGATGAATATTTCGGGCAAAATAAAATTCAGCTCCAAGATTATTGATGGAAAAGTTGACACCATAGGCTTTGCACTTTGTAATTCTACGACTGACACGTCTCAAGCTCTTCTTCTTTTTCATAATTTCATTATGAGATATTTCAATAATGAGGTCAAAGGGTTGGAGTGACTCAGCAATCATTTTGATATTCTTTTTAAACTTGCGGCTAAGAAATTGCTCAAGCGTAAGTTTAATGACAACTTTAAAATGTTCAGGATTCGCAACTCTGACACTCTCTTTGACATTATCTTTCAGTATGAAAAAAGGTAAGGCATCAATATTTTGTGGTAAGACCCATTCTTGCTTATCATTTTGTTCACGCAGCACGCATTCTACTCCTTTTATATCATGCGTATGATCGTATATTTTATTATAAAAATAAACAAAATTATCCTCTTGTAAGATATATTTTTTCAAGTTGCATCCTTTCTTTTTACAGTTTATTTATGAAAAATTAAGCCTGACGCTTCGTTTTATCCCATGTATTTTGCGATCTGAAATATCTGAGTGTCGCTTGCGGATAGATTTGACTGAGCACAATCAAAAACTTGGTCAAGTAGTAGGCATCGCTTAAAACATGGCCCCATCTGAATTTTTCCTGAGAGTTTCTATTATACAGGATTGCCCAGACAACATTGATAAGGAAAATGTAGAAGACCATCAATGCAAAGATTATGACAAAACTTTTCACTGCATCGTTTAAACCAAAGAGCAGCAATGTCCCAAATAAAACAACGCCTGTATAAATAACGACCACGTATTCTATCGCCATAAGCCAAGGTTTTATCAAGGTAAAACACAGCTCTAACTTTTGTTTGAACTCTAAATTTTCTGATTTGATGATAGGGAATATGTACTTAAAGGTTTGGATATTCCCTTGTGCCCACCGCACGCGCTGTTTAACCAAGGACATCGTATCATCATAGATTCCTGTTTGTTTGATTTTAATGTCATCATATTGAACATTACGTACATTATATATATCCGATAAGAAGAGGCGTAGAGAAAGGTCAAAATCCTCTACTAAGGATGTTGTCCATGGTGCTTCATGCAAAGAGTACAGTGTACTTAGTTTACAAAACTGTCCGTTCCCACCAAAGGCTACGGTATTCGTTTTACTGCGCAAAGATTGCGTCGCATTGATAATCTCGCCAAACTCCAAATCTTGTGATGTATCTCTGTTACGGTTGATGACTTGTACTTTTGATTGTAAACCAGTCAATTCAAAATCGGAGTTAAAGACCAAATTCACCTTATCAAAGTAGTCTGTGGCCACACTTGAGTCCGCATCAATAATCGTGATAAGTGTTTCCTCAAAAATATAACCTTTATCAATATAGGAATCCGTTATTTTTTTATAGGCCCAATTGAGTGCCTCACCTTTTCCTTGTTGCGCTTCAGGCTGGAATCTTTGAAGAAGATGGAACCTCTTATTGCCTTGAAATTCCTCAACTTCCTGCACCGTATTATCAATGCTGGCATCATCAATCACGTAAATATCAAGATTTTCATAATTAGTATTTAACAAGCTTTTCACTGTGTTTTTGATGACCAATTCTTCATTCATACAAGGAATTAACACAATGATACGATAGTTCGTTTCAATCTCAACATGACTGAGATCGCTCGTATAACTTTTTGTACTGTAAGCATACCAGAGCAGGATTGTTTCTATTGTATAATAAATAAACGTAAGAATAGAGAAAAATACTGCAAAAAATGTCAATTTACTAATCATGATTTCAAAAATCTCTTTCAAGTAGCTCATGCCCCAGAATTTATTTTCAAAAAGAAAAACCAGTGGCAAGATAGAAACCAAGTAAAGCAGTATCTTATGGTAAGGCTTAAAGTAATTGGAAAGACCAGTATAGATGCTTTCCATAATCAATGCAATTGCCATGACAATTTGGACAAGCAATAAAAAGCGGGCAACAAGCTGCGCATTGACGTCAGCTTGTAGAACATAGAAAAGAATGCCCCCAAAAATGCTAAGAAGTACTACCGTAAAGCCCCAAGCAAAATTTCCGATACTTTTTCGTAATTTATTAAACAAAACTATGCCTGAAAGGCCAAGCAATAAAAGTTGAACACTCAAGGTCAGTACAACTAGAAAGATACGCACATTGCTGTATATTTCAGTTGGAATTTGATTTACCGTAAAGAAACCAAAAATGAGCGCAAGGATAAGATAAAATCCTGAAAGACCAAAGCTCCATCTTTTCAAAGTGGCCAACTCCATTGTCCACTTCTTTTCTAGAAAAATTCTTATAAGACCTGTATATGCAATTACCGCTAAAACATTGAAGAGCGGTGTTGGACTTAAACCGTGTCCAATCACAACACCTGTTTCGAGGACAAAAATTAGAAAGAGCATTAAAAACAAAAGCGCTGTTTTCCACGTGCTTTTTCTACCACTTTGTGTCGAAATGATATAAATCATGATCAGGATTGGTGCTACGAGCAAAAGAACTGAACTTAAATTTTCATAAAGTCTATGTTGACTTAATGACAAGAGCACATCAAAGGTTAAAGTCACACCCAATAAGCCATAAATCACCCTCGATACATTTAATTCAATCTTTTTCACTACTAAACTCCCTACTCTTTTACTTCTGTATTTTGACGGGATTTAGAGTATAACTCTTTTAGAAAAACATATTATTCTCTTTCATATGTCTCATAAATCCCTCCTTATTGCCTCTATTATAACTTAAACGAGTTGATTGTTCAATTTAACCATTTTTTAAGTTTAAGAATAACGCCCTCTTTTTTACACAGCTCCCTGTTCTCTTTATAAGCAACGTGATATAATAATTCAGATAATTCATTTTGTTTCTTAGCAAAAAATTTAGAGGTAAAAAAATGAGAATTAAAATACGTGAATTTGCTTATGCTTGGGGAAAGTCAATGTTAGTGGTCCTTTCCAATACCGTTATCATGGTTCCCTTCTTGCTTTTTCTTAGTTTAAATGATGGAATAACTGAACGTTCTGTTTTACCTTTCGCTTTATACTATACTTGTCGTATTCTCGGCGTTTTTCTGATTCGAGCCATCAAAAATACTATTTCTAGTTTAGAACTTCTTATTCTATCATTATATACAGGCCTTGCAGGTTCTGTGTTTGCTTTTATTGGCCCCTTGAATTCTTGGTTATATCTTCCTGCAGGGATTCTTATTGGCTTAAGTGCCTCATGGCTTCCTACTGCTACAGTCACACTTAATCACTTTCAGCCAAATACGGAAAAGAAAACTTCCTACCCTCTGCTTCTCCTCGCTTTGATTGCTTTATTTGCAGGCTTGACTCTTTCCGGGACTTTGGGACTTTCCTTATCCTTTGGTTTGTACATTTTGTTTTATGCAATAGCACTTGGGTATGCCTATGAAGCTGCAAGTAAACAAGTCCTCACCAACAAAATGAAACCCGAAACCGCTCTATATCTCTCTAAAAAAGACCTGTTTATTTTTACGGGCCTCTGCCTTCTATTAATCCTCTTACGCGCGGGAAGACTTTTAAGTTCTGCCTTAGCCATCGGGATTTCATTGCTTGGCTTTAGCTTTTTCTTTGTTTTTCTTATTTACAAGACGCGAAAAGAATACCGGAACTATCAAATACCACTTTCCCTCAATGTCTTGACTTTCCTTAACGGTGCGGTTGGTAATTTCCTCTTTCTATTCGGTTCGCTCTATGTCATCAACATCTTTGGTAAAGGTTCAGAAAATCTTTTATTGTACCTGCCTTATGCTTTAGGAATGGTCTTCGCATTAGCGACTTATAATAAAATTACTCACTTGGTCCCGTCCATGGATAACTTCATTTTACTGGGATTAGGACTTGGGCTATTGATAATGCTAGTGCCTTCTGCTCTGAGTTTTAGCTTTTTCCTATTAAGCTATGGTCATTTTCTCCTAAACAAATGGCTGAATAACCAGTATTTCATGGCACTTCATATTCCGGAAGACCACCGTATTCTTCTAAAAAATACAACTCAAAAAAAAGGATCCTTGATTCATCAATTCTTTCTCATTATTTTCCTATTATTACTTACTGAGAAACAAAATAATTCAAAATCATTTTTCCTACAATTAATTAACCCTCAATCACCGCATCTAAGTGCTGCACATATTTTTTACGGGTTAGCTCTACTTTCTATTGCCGGTTTTCTTATTCTCATCGTTTCTTACTTCTATTTAAAACGCCGTAAAATATAAACCATAAAAAATGAGGGAATTTTCCCTCATTTTTTATTTATCCCTCCTCAAGGATTGTCTACCTTAAAGAGGTTTCCATCTTCGATCCGATAGACGCTGTCACTATTTTTGATCATCCGCGAATCATGCGTTACCATAATAGTGGCTTTATTTTTTTCATGCGCTTCTTTTCTCAAAATATCCACAACTTGATAAGCCCTTTCTGTATCTAGGCTGGCTGTCGGTTCATCAGCTAAAATCAAACTTGGATCATTATAGAGTGCACGTGTGATTGCAACACGTTGACGTTCACCACCAGAGAGTTCCCCAGGGTATTTATCTTGTAGCTCCAAAATATCTAAGGAGTCAAGCATTTCGTCTATTTTTCCTCGATTGATGTTCTTTTTATTTATTTTATCCACAAGTTTCAACTGTTCTTTGACCGTCAAATAAGGAATTAGATTCGAAGCTTGCAAGATAAACCCAACTTCTTTAAATCTTACTTTTGAGCGTTCTTTTTCTGATAATTTATTAAAATCAATCGTATTGATTTTTGTTGTCCCTGTTGTTGAAGACTGAAGCCCCCCAGCAATTGTTAGGAAAGTACTTTTACCAGAGCCTGAAGGACCAATGATTGAGATAAACTCGCCAGCTTGCACCCGTAGGTCAATACCTTTCAAGGCTTGAACTTCTGTGCGCCCCTTACCAAAGCTCTTTGTGACTTTATCCATATGTAGAATATCTTTCATTATTAACCTCCAATCGCTTGAGTAGGATCAATTTTTCTAATCGTATAGAGTGAAAATACAGAACCCAGTATTGATACGACAATTAATATGAGACCATAAATTGTCCAGATAGAAAAATCAATTGCAAACGGCATAGCTTGAGGGAGCACGAAGCTTGTGAGATAGCTCCCACCAAAAGCTGCAACAACACCAACCAACGCCAGCCAGAAACTTTGCCATAAGATGGACTTCATGATAAGGAAGTTTGAAATCCCTTGCGCCTTCATAATCCCAAAGATTGGAACTTTTTGAAGCGTGATAACATACATAAAGACGGCAATAATGAGCAGCACAATCAAGAACAAGAAATAAATCATCGCGCTCAGTGTTGTTTTCTGTGCGGAATAACCAGGAATGTTGTTGATAAGTTCAGAAGTTGTGATAACTTTTAATTTATCTGAACTTGAACCTTTCAAGGTAACTTGACCCGATTTTACAATGACACCATTAACAGAATCATCTGCAACTGCTGCGTTCATGTTTTTAATTGCAGAAAGCGTAGAAAATGAACTGTAGACGACAGGCGTTGCTGAGTAGTAGGTCGGTTTGGCAATGCCAACAATTTTTAACTCTGTATCGTTATTCCCTACCTTTATCTTGTCTCCCACTTTATAGCCCTTGTCGGCAAGATTTTCTGGGATGATGATTTCTTTTTTGTCCTCCGAAAAATCGGTGCCATCCTTGACATGTGGTAGAATATCAGAGCCTATTGGGAGCGCCATCACCGTAATATTCTCTCTTTTGTCCTCTCCCTGGTTAATAGAGGTTGAAGAAATCGAAACAGGGGATAATTCTTTTCCCTCAATATTGTCTAGCTCTGCTTTTGAAATTTGCGAAGCAGAAAGAATATTATTCGAACTGTCTGACAGAACAATCTTTTCTGCATTCCAATCCACTACAGCTTGTTTAAACTGGCTAGCAAGACCAGTTGATAGACCGGACAATATGAAAACAACATAGGAAACCAAAAATATGATTGTTGCAATCAAAGTGTACCTTGTCTTGTAATAAAATATTTCTTTAAGTGATAAAAACATAATACAACTCCTTGAAGAACGGTTCGTTCTCTTCTTTATTGATGATTTTGACTGCCTGAGAGGCCATTCATAATCACTGCGACTTCACTGTCATAGTGCGCAACAAACTCTTGATCACTCCACTCTTCTGCAAAGAGTCTGTAAACAAGATCGTGCACCACCGCTTTAAACACGGAAATCATTGGCGAAACAGGCTCTTTACTTACAAATGTTTGAGGATTATACTTTTTCCAAGCTAAAGTCAATTCATGGTTCCAATCTAAAAAGCGATATTTGTAGATGGCGTAATTTTCATTATGCACGAGTTCCTTTAGTAGTAAATGCTTGTATTCGTCTAAAGCTTTTTCAAGCGGATATTTTTTAATCGCATCTAAGAAAAGCTGGTGAAGCTCACTTGTCTCTTGTGACAGGACATATATATAACAATCCGTTAAATCTTCAAAATATTGATAAAAACTTCCTCGAGGAATCTCTAAACTTTGCACAATATTTCTCACCGTTGCTTGATGGAAGGGTTTATCCGCAAACTCTGTCTTACAAGCTGCATAGATGCGTTGTTTTTTTTCTTCTGGAAGCTTTATATATGTAGCTTTAGGCACTTTTTTTCCTCCCTTGTCTCCACAAGTGACACAGTGTCACTTTAAAATAGATTTTAGCAGTTTAACTTCACAGAGTCAAATATAGTGTATTATTTTTTCTATAAGAACTGTGCCACATCAGAAAATCCTGTCAATAAGACGCTTAAAATTTACGAGTTGAATACCTTGCAAATGGCAACAAGAACCTGTAGAATAAAAGTATAAACAACAAGGAGGTATTTTTTATGGTCGACAGAGGTACAACAGACAAACTCAAGGGTAACGCTAAAGAAGTTGTTGGTGATGTTACAGGTGACAACAAGAAAAAAGCTGAAGGCGTCCTTGATAAAACAATCGGTAAGGTGAAGGAAGTTGCTGCAGACATTAAAGATGCATCAGAAGATGCAGTTGATAATGTTAAAGAAAAACTTGATCACCACAAAAAATAAAATAAAAAAGCACTGGATCCAGTGCTTTTTTATTTTATTAAACCTCTAAACTTGGGAAAGACAAAGTGATTTTAAACAAATCTCCATCTGTTTCTAAAAGGAAATGTCCATCATGTGCTTCCACAATCGACTGAGCTATAGCTAGCCCCAAACCTGAACCCGCTGTGTTCCTGGATAAATCGCCTCTTTTGAAGCGCTGTGACAGTTCTTGACTATTTTCTCCGAGTTCTTCACGTGAAATATTTTTAAAGACCAATTCAATTGTGCCCTTTTCACTTTTATGTCCTGAGATATAAACTCTCGTGTTTTCCATAGAGTATTTCAAGATGTTGTGGATTAAATTTTCGAACACTCGCCACATCTTATCCCCATCTACCAAAGCCAAGAGTTCCTTGTCTGTTTGCGTAACAAACTTCAAGGAGGAGTCCTCGATCTTCTCAGAAAGCTCCGCCAGTGATTGATCGAGCAATTGCACAAGGTCAATTCTACTTTTTTTCAAATCCATATTACCACTGGCCATTTTGGATACTTCGAAAAGATCATCGATGAGAACTTTTAAACGCTTTGATTTTTGGTCGATAACTGCAACATACTTCTCCTTTTCATCTTGGGACAGATCAGCATTTCGCAATAAATCAACAGAAGTAATGATTGAAGTCAAGGGTGTTCTTAAATCATGGGAAACATTTGTGATAAGCTCGGTCTTCAAACGTTCACTTTTTACTTGTTGACTTTTGGAAGTTTTCACTTCCTCATTGATAGTTTTAAGATTTTCTGAAACGCTTCGAAAAACAGTTTTCCCCTTGGGCTTCACGTTTAAGACTTCAGCATTTTTCCCTTGAGCAATTTCCTCAATAATTTTCACGGTCTGGTTAAACATGGCTAGGCGTCGCAGCAGGTAAATCGAAATCAATAAAAGATAAATCACGAGCACAAACAAGTAGAGAACAATTCCTTGTCCTCCCCACATCATTGCCAGCAGAAAGCCAAGTGCTGCTGCGCCCATGCTCCAGAAAATGAACCAAGCTTTTGATCCTCTAGAGAAGTTATCAGCGGCATCTTTTAAGAGCCTAATACTTCTGGCAAGATAGGTTTGTTGCCAATTTCTGTGTTCCTGTGCCTTATGATAAATCCCCCCACTCACAAGTGCAAACAGGTAAAGAACTAAGAATGCCCAACAGAATTTTTGGAGAAAAGGAAGGAAACTCCATGTAACACTAGCCTCACGTGTAAGTGACAAATAAAGGAAAGAAAGAATCAAAGCAAGGAAAATCTGCCCGTCAAGTGCTATTTTATCCCAAGATTTAACTTTTTCTAGAAGTATATCTTCTCCTTTTTCTGTTTTCTTCCAGTAAACAAAGAAGGCTGCAAAACTCAAAATACTGGTACAAAGAAGCCCAATGGTTAAGTTTTTCATTTCAGTAAAACTTTTAACAGATGCTCTCTGGTTGAAGTTGCTATTTTTTAATATAATAATTTGCCCTTCAAATTGATTGTGCGCATCAACATTAATTTGACTGACGTTTCCCTTGAATAAAGTTTTTGCTGTAGCAAAGGTTTTATTATCGGATAAATTATCCAGATATTTTCCTGAGTTAATTTCAGTCACTTGATAATGAATATCTGAGGAAAGCTCCTTATATTGTGGCATCCAATCTGTTTTCTGCTGCGCAATTAACTCTTTCTTTTGCTCCTTTACCTTCTCTGTGACGTATTTGTCATCAGTAAATAATTTCTCTACTTCATTTAATTTTTTATTTTGTTGGTCTTCAAGTTTCTTGATTGCTGTTTTGTCCCCAGCTGCTTTGGCATCACTGAGACGTTCAAGGAAGACCGAATCTTCTTTAATCGCACTTACTTGCGAATATTTGTCCGGTTGAATCATACGATATTCTTCAATATCCTCTGTTGTTACTTTTATCGGTAAATTTGGATTTACCTGAGTATTGATCAGTGCTTCTTCTAAAGTCGCAATTTCTTGCTTGAAGTATTTCGACTGAAAATAGTCGTTAAAAATGTATTGTTCAGCATTCAAAGCTGTAAAAACTAAACTGTTCACCCCTAAAAGAAGCAAAGCTAGCCCAATACTCACAGCAAATTTATTTTTCCATTTTGTAGCCAATGCCCCATACCACCTTTAAATATTTTGGATTTTTTGGATTTACTTCTATTTTTTCACGGATTTTTCTGATATGTACAGCCACAGTATTTTCTGCATTAAATCCCGGCTCTTGCCAGACACGTTCATAGATTTCCGTAATTGAGAAAACTTTGCCAGCATTACAAGCCAATAATTCTGTAATTTTGAATTCTGTGGGTGTTAATTTTATCAGTTCCCCGTCTACGCGCACTTCCTTGCCGTCTTGATCAATAGTCAAGCCATGAAGTTGAATGACACTTTCTGCTTTTTCATAGCTCCCTAAGGAGGTATATCTGCGCAGCTGCGACTTGACACGCGCGATTAATTCTAAAGGATTGAAGGGCTTTGTCAAGTAATCATCTGCCCCAATTTGTAGGCCTAAAATTTTATCTGTATCTTCACTTTTAGCACTTAACATCAGAATAGGAATCTGTTGTGATTGACGTATCTTAAAAGTGGCTTCAATACCATCAAGCTTAGGCATCATAACATCCATGATAATTAAGTGGACTTCTTCTTGATCAAGAAGTTCCAGTGCTTCCACACCATTTTTTGCCTGAATCGCATGTATTCCCTCATTTTTTAGATAAAGAGCAATTGCTTCACGTATCTCTTTTTCATCGTCCACAATTAGAACGGTATGCTTCATCTTTTCCCTCATTTCTACTTGATGCCCTCAGTATAACAGAAAGTTATTAACAATTTTTAGCTTGATTTCTTAATACTTTCTTAATTTTTTAGTTTAAAAAGCATAAAATAAAAAAGTACGCATTCAAAGTTGTACTTTTTTTCCTACTTTCACTGCATAATTTTGTCTATCTCTGCCAGCACGGCTTTCTCTCTGTTACTGCCTATAACCTTCTTTGCTTTGGCCTTCGCTTGAGCATTAGCATTGGCTACGGCATAAGAATAACCAGCCATTTGCAACATTTCGAGATCATTATTGGCATCTCCAAAAGCCGCTAAGTGTTGAGGTGAGAGTGCAAGTTCTTGCAAAACTCTCTCAAGAGCTGCACCCTTATTACTGCCGTCAAGAACAATATCCAGATAAATATTTCCACTCGTCACCGCTTTTATTCCTTTTTTGAACCGACGGTTCAACATTGCTGTAACAGTGGTTAATTCTGCTTCCGGGATAATAGTCGCAAATTTAACCACCGTATCTTCAGGTAACTTATCAAAAGATGAGAGGAGTTCCAGTTTTTCATAATATTTATGGGCGAAAGTTTCAAACTCTTCTGAAACACTCTCTAAGGTATAGGCACTCTTGGCACCACACACAACAACAGGAATTTTGAGTTCTTCAAGTAACTCGAGAACTTGACTTACCTCTTGTGTGTCAAAACTGGCGACCATTTCCATTTCATCATTGATCGTAATGATCCCACCATTTTCAGAGATAAAAATAATATCTTTCGTGTCTGCAAAATAAGATTTTAATTTGAAGTATTGGTTGCCACTGGCCACAATGAAGCGGATTCCTTTGGTCTTCATTTTCTGTTGGAGAGTAGAGAAGTACTTTTTATCATAAGTCGATTTTTCATCCAAAAAAGTGCCGTCCATATCTGTTGCAATAGCTGTTATCATTTTATTTACTCCTCTGTGTTCTGCATCTATTTTATCAAAATAAAAGCTTTTCCGTTAATTATATTTGCTCTATCAAGTCAATACAGTTGTTTTCAGAAAATAAATTTGTTAGAATTTTCAACAGACTGTAAAAGTCAATTTTTAAATATAGAAAGAAAACAAAAAGGAAAAATACTCTTATATGAAACGAACAATACAGATATTGCTCATTTTTTTTACCGCTTTTTTAGGCTTAATGCTCCATTCAGAACACGCATCTGCTGCAGAATTAAGCAACACCAACTTTGTCGATAGTCTCAAATTTTCAACTACTAAGCTGACACAAGGTCAGACGACTTCTGTCAGAGTTGAGTTTAGTAGCAAGGATAATCTTAAGGTAAAAGCTGGCGATACGATTACTTTCACACTTCCTGCCGAGTTACAAGGCATGACGGAAAACAACGGTTCTCCTCGTAAAATTTCCTTAGGTGAATTGGGCGAGGCACTGATATATAAAGACCGTGTTATTGCTACCTTCAATGAAAAAGTTAATCAGCTTGAACATGTCAAAGGCTATTTTAATTTTGGATTACAGGCAACAAGAACTAAAAATCCTAATGATACAAGTATCAAAACAAACTTAAGCACAACGGCAACAGCTCAAGAAATTACAATTCATGGTGACCCAGGAAATACAGGTGAAATAGGAACTCTTCCTTTCTTTTGGAAGAGCGGTGACATGCTTGGTGAAAAAGGAAAAGTACGCTGGTTTGTTAATGCTAATATGACAAAGGAAGAACTCTCAAGTGATATCATATTAACAGATACGCACGGACTTGGGCAAAAACTTGATGCACAATCATTTCGCGTGAGCATTGAAAATTATTTAGGAAACTTCCAAATAACTGGCGATGAGTTTGTAGCCAAAGGATACGGCAGCATACAAATTCTTCCCGATGATTCATTTATCATTACCATTAAACGTGAACATGCGCGCCTAGCCTCTTTTAGCTTCATGTACAACACAACCATCACTGACAATACGGTCAAATCCTTTACCAACACATGCAATGTGAATTACCAACCCTATGGTCAAGAAACGGTTCAAGATCAAGGCACTTCCGATGTTATAAACCTTTTCGCAGATGGCGATGCTAATGGTGAACAAGGCCTCAAGGAAGCCACTGAAGAAACACTCGAAAACAACTTTGAAGAGCTCGAAGAAATACCTACTGTTGAAACAGAAAAGCCAAACTCTTCCGTAACAGAAAATGAGGCCAATCAAATGGCAGAAAAACATCAAGTCGAAATCCATGTTGCCCCTAACCAGGAAGTTGTGGAGGACGAATCAGAGCAACTCGAAGAAATACCTGCTGTTGAAACAGAAAAACCAAACTCTTCCGTAACAGAAAATGAGGCCAATCAAACGGCGGAAAAACATCAAGTCGACATCCATGTTGCGCCTAACCAGAAAGTTGTGGAAGACCAATCAGAGCAACTTGAAGAAATACCTGCTGTTGAAACAGAAAAACCAAACTCTTCCGTAACAGAAAATGAAGCCAATCAAACAGCGGAAAAACATCAGGTCGACATCCATGTTGCACCTAACCAGGAAGTTGTGGAAGACCAATCAGAACAGCTCGAAGAAATGCCTGCTGTTGAAGCAGAAAAGCCAAACTCTTCTGTAACAGAAAATGAGGCCAACCAAACGGCGGAAAAACATCAAGTCGACATCCATGTTGCACCTAACCAGGAAGTCATTACTGATGAATCTAAAAAAGTTAAAGATATTCAACATCCTCAGTTTGAAAAAGCAAAACCCGTGGTGTCAGAGAAAAAGAAAAGTGAGAAGGCAGACGTACAAACAACGGGAACAAATACTTCAAAAAGTTCTACTATCACTCATTCAGAAAAAGTAGAAAAACAATCGGGTAATACTTTACCAAAAACAGGCGAGGACAAGGGGCTTATCTCTGTCTTTACTGGATTCTTTCTTCTCTTTCTCTCATTTGTTGCTTTTTCGCTATGCCGAAATAGACAAGCATAAAATAAAAATGCTCTCGTAAAGCGAGGCATTTTTTATTTTTACTCACAATTTCTAAATTTAAAAGAGAAATTTTATTCAAAAAAAGAGCAGAATTAATATTCTACTCTGTTATAACTACTCTTCGCTACCCATAAATTTAGCAGCTACTGCAGCAATTGCCGCACCTACCAATGGTGCCAATAAGTATACCCAATAGTGTGACAAGGCAGAACCGCCTGCAAAGACCGCTGGACCAAAACTACGTGCGGGATTCAATGAGCCACCTGTCAAATTCAAAGCAACGATAATTAAGAATGCTAATGCTAAACCAATAGCAATTGGGGCTAAGCCAGCATTACCATATTTTTCACTCGTAACCATCAAAATAACAAACACAAATAAGAAGGTAATAATAGCTTCAAATAAGAAAGCTTCACCAGCTGTAATATTTGGAAAGTCAGTTTGTCCAAATCCATCTTTAGGAAGGTTCAATGCTTTAATGAAAATTGACAATACTGCAGAAGCAGCAAGTGCACCTACAAATTGTGAAATCACATAAGCAATACCATCTTTGATTGCCAAACGTTTGTTAATCATCATGGCAAGTGAAACAGCAGGATTAAAATGTCCTCCTGAAACGCCACCTACAGCACAAGCCATAATCGTTACGGCCAAACCAAATGCCAAACCAATACCTAAGTAACCAATAGCAGTTTCTCCAGTATTAGCAATAGCTACAGTACCTGTACCTAAAAATACAAGAACAAATGTTCCGATAAATTCTGCAAAATATTTTCTCATAATAGATTCCTTTCTCAAACACTATTATAACACCTTCTAATATCGTCTATATAATTTAATGTTTACAAAGGGAGAAAATTTCTTTCTTTTTATTCATATTCTTAGAAAATGTCTATTTTATATTTAACTTTTTAACCTCAAGTAAATCCTCTATATTCACCAAGATTATAAAAATAAAACCCCAGATTTTCACCCAGGGTTGTGAAAAGAATGAAGAAATTAATCGCTTCAGTTCCAACTATAATATGCTTAATTAACATCTTTCTTTCTTCTTAACTTTGTAAGTAGGAGGCTTAGGAAAGCTAAAAGGCTAAAACCAATTACTGTCGGAAGAGTGTTGTCACTTTCTCCTGTTGCAGGAAGGTTTACACCCTTAGCATAGGAAGATGGCAAGGTATTTAAATATTGACCACTACTTCCACCAAAGGTTACTGGAACAAAGGTATTAGCTGGAATTTGAAAATGACTTGGCGCACTCTCATTACCTGCTGCATCTGTTGCTGTGATATTAAGAATATCCCCTGGTTTTACACTTCCAGCTGGAAGTGTAACGTGGAAGTGCCCAGAATCATCTGTTTTACCACTGCCAACTACATTCCCATTGCCATCCGTAATCGTAACCGTAGAACCTGGTTCTGCAGTTCCCCCGACATCATAGCCTCCGTCAGGATTCTTAGTGACATCCGTAACCTTAGGTGAATCTGGCACTGTAGTATCCTTTGGATCGGCTGGTGTTTTACCTGCGGTTGGTGCACTTACATTGCCGGCAGCATCAATTGCGGTTGCTGTAATGTCGGCGTTAGCCCCAATAGAACCTTTAGGAAGCGTTATACTGTAATTGCCAGAACCGTCGGCTTTGGCAAAACCAATGACCTTACCTGATCCATCCTTAATCTCAACAGTAGATCTAGCTTCTGCTTTACCTGTAACGACATAGCCTTTTGTTGAATTGCCTGTCACATTAGTGATTGTTGGGGCATCAGGGGCTGTCGTATCCTTTGGATCTGCTGGTGTTTTACCTGTCGTTGGAGTACTCACATTACCTGCCGCATCGGTTGCAGTCGCTGTAATGTCGGCGTTAGCTCCCACTGAGGCTGGTAAGCTTACGCTGTAATTGCCTGAACCATCCGCTATAGCAGACCCGATAACGGCGCCAGTAGAATCTTTGATTTCCACCTTCGAACCTGGTTCGGCTGTACCAGTCACAGTGTAGCCGTCTGTAGAGTTACCTGTGATGCCGGTGATTACTGGCGCATCGGGCGCTGTGGTATCCGCATCAGCTGGCGTTTTACCGGAGGTAGGCGCACTCACGTTGCCTGCCGCATCGGTTGCAGTTGCTGTAATGTCGGCGCTAGCTCCCACTGAGCCTGGCAAGTTCACGCTATAATTGCCCGAACCATCCGCTGTGGCAGAACCGATAACGGCGCCGGTAGAATCTTTGATTTCTACCTTCGAGCCTGCTTCGGCTGTACCTG